>VFQP010000091.1_pt1 | contig 264554 bp, 245 predicted proteins | sample 3512351 | NCBI WGS metagenome assembly VFQP01 (sample SAMN10412372, study PRJNA504923) | tailings metagenome | isolation source: Relicate 1 Philex TSF1 revegetated site | place: Philippines: Tuba, Benguet | collected 2017-08-29 | reverse complement strand
GGCATGATGCCGATCTTGCACTCGCCCGGCGTGATCACGCCGGGGCAGTTCGGACCAATCAGCCGCGACTTGGACGCCGTGAGCGCCCGCTTCACGCGCACCATGTCGATCACGGGGATGCCCTCGGTGATGCAGACGACCAGCGGAATCTCCGCGTCGATCGCCTCGAGGATCGAGTCGGCGGCGAAAGGTGGCGGCACGTAGATCACGGACGCCGTGCAGCCGGTCTTCTCGACGGCCTCGGCCACGGTGTCGAACACCGGCAGGTCGAGATGTTTGGTGCCGCCTTTGCCCGGCGTCACGCCGCCGACCATCTTCGTGCCGTAGGCGATCGCCTGCTCGGAGTGGAAGGTGCCCTGCGAGCCGGTGATGCCCTGGCAGATGACCTTGGTGTTCTTGTCGACCAGGACGGCCATCAGTTGCTCTCCTTGACGGCCTTGACGATCTTCTCGGCGGCGTCCGCGAGGTTTTCCGCCGAGGTGATCTTGAGGCCCGATTCCTTGAGGATCTTCTTGCCGAGATCGACGTTCGTGCCCTCCAGGCGAACCACCAGCGGCACGTGCAGGTTGACCTCGCGGGCCGCCGCGACGACGCCCTCCGCGATGACGTCGCAACGCATGATGCCGCCGAAGATGTTCACCAGGATGCCTTCGACATTGGGATCCTTGAGGATGATCTTGAAGGCCGCCGTGACGCGCTCCTTGGTGGCGCCGCCGCCGACGTCGAGGAAGTTCGCGGGCTCCGCGCCATAGAGCTTGATGATGTCCATGGTCGCCATGGCAAGGCCTGCGCCGTTGACCATGCAGCCGATCTGGCCGTCGAGCTTGACGTAGTTCAGCGCGTACTTGCCCGCTTCGGTCTCGGCCGGATCCTCCTCGTCGACGTCGCGGAGATCCTCGATGTCCTTGTGCCGGTAGAGCGCGTTGTCGTCGAAGTTCATCTTCGCATCGAGCGCCACGATGTCGCCCGCGCCGGTCACCACCAGCGGGTTGATCTCGATCAGCGAGGCATCGAGCTCGACATAGGCCTTGTAGAGATTGCCCAGGAGCGTCGTGAAGGCACCGACCTGCTTGCCGGAAAGGCCGAGCGCGAAGGCGATCTTGCGGCCCTGGTAGGGCTGGTAGCCGGCCGCAGGATCGATCGCCTGGGTGACGATCTTCTCCGGCGTCTCGTGCGCCACGGTCTCGATATCCATGCCGCCCTCGGTCGAGGCGACGACGGCGATGCGGCCGACGGCCCGGTCGACGAGCATCGACAAATACAGCTCGCGTTGGATGTCGCAGCCGTCCTCGACATAGAGCCGCTTCACCGTGCGGCCGGCCGCGCCGGTCTGCTTGGTGACGAGATCCTGGCCCAGCATGGCCGCAGCCTGCGCGCCGACCTCGTCGACCGACTTCGCCAGGCGAACGCCGCCCTTGCCGGCCGGATCGTTCTTGAAGTGGCCCTTGCCGCGACCGCCGGCATGGATCTGCGCCTTCACGACGGTGACGGGGCCGCCGAGCTTGCGCGCGACGTCCATCGCCTCGTCCTTGGTGTAGGCGACACCGCCCTTCAGGAGGGGGACGGCGAATTTGGCCAGGAGCGCCTTGGCCTGATACTCGTGGATATTCATGGAGACCTATCGTTGGGACTGCTTGCAAAAAGCGTGCGGTCCCTCAGTTTTTAAACGCAACTGACCAAGGGATGCGGCACTTTATGAGCGCCGCAGCCCCTTGGCAACGATGGATCGACGACTGTTTCGGGTCGGTCGACGAAAGTCGAATAACCCTACTTTCTTAACGGCCAACGATCTTGTTGGTCGCGTCGATCAGGCTCTTAACGGCGTCGACCGACTTCTCGAACATCGCCTTTTCGTCGGCGTTGAACTCGACCTCGACGATGCGCTCCACGCCCTTCGCACCGATCACGACCGGCACGCCGATATAGAGACCCTTCACGCCATACTGGCCGTTGAGCATTGCCGCGCAGGGCAGCACGCGCTTCTTGTCCTTGAGGTAGGACTCGGCCATCGCGATGGCGGAGGCCGCCGGGGCATAGAAGGCCGAACCGGTCTTCAGCAGGGCCACGATCTCGGCACCGCCGTCGCGCGTCCGCTGCACGATCTTTTCCAGACGCTCTTTGGTGGTCCAGCCCATGTCGACCAGATCGTGGAGCGAAATGCCGCCGACCGTGGAGTAGCGCAGCAGCGGCACCATCGTGTCGCCGTGGCCGCCCAGCACGAAAGCCGTGACGTCCTCGACCGAGACGTTGAACTCCTCGGCTAGGAAAAGGCGGAAGCGGGCGCTGTCGAGCACGCCGGCCATGCCGACGACCTTCTCCGGCGCGAAGCCGGTGACTTCCTGCATCAGGCCGACCATCGCATCGAGCGGGTTGGTGATGACGATGACGAAGGCGTTCGGGGCGTGCTGCTTGATGCCCTTGCCGACGGCGTCGATGACCTTGGCGTTGATCCCGACCAGGTCGTCGCGGGTCATGCCGGGCTTGCGCGGCACGCCGGCGGTGACGATCACCACGTCGGCACCTTCGATGGCCTTGTAGTCGGAAGAGCCGCTGTAGGCGGCGTCGAAACCCTCGACCGGGCTGAGCTGGGCGATGTCGAGCGCCTTGCCCTTGGCGATGCCCTCGGCATCGGGAATGTCGAACAGGACGATGTCGCCCAGTTCCTTCTGGCCGGCGAGCAGAGCGAGCGTGCCGCCAATCTGTCCGGCGCCGATCAGCGCGATCTTCTTGCGAGCCATGCGAAAAACTCCCGATTTTGAAGGCGGCGCGTGGTAGCGCGATTCTCGGGAAGCGGCAAGAAGTGCCGAATCCTCAGACCGGATGGCGGCCGAGATGCGCCAGCAGGAGTTCCGTCGCGCGCGCCGGCGACTGGTCCATCACGAAATGACCCACGCCCGGCAGGGTCTCCATCGCGAAGTCGGGGCTCACGAAGTCTGCCGTCCCGCGGGCCGCGTCCGGCCCCACGGTGGCGTCGACATCGCCCCAGATATAGAGCGTCGGCACGCGGACGACGCCGATATCCGCCGCCAGCCCCTTGTTGGCGCGATACCAGGCAAGGGCCGCCTCGAGCGCCTCCGGGGTCCCGAGCACCGACAGATGCTCTTCCAGCGCCGCTGGCGGCACGCCCTGGCCGAACAGCCCGTCCCGCAGCCGCTTGGCGTTGTCGGCCAGCAGCAGCCGCGCCGTGTCGGGCTCAAGGAAGGCCCTGTGGTGGCGCGAGCGGTTCTTCTGATCGCCGTCTTCCTTCTGCAGGGCGCGCGTGAACGATTTCGGATGCGGCCGCGAGAGGATGGTGAGAGATGCGAGCCGACCGGGATGACGGTCCGCAACGCCCCAGGAGACCTGGCCACCCCAATCGTGGCCGACGAGATGGAAGCGGCCGGTCGGATGGCCGGCCGCCGCCGCGATATCGATCGCATCGGCGATCAGCCGCTCGAAAGTGTAATTGGAGAGGTCCGCAGGATCGGGACGCGCGCCGGGCGAGTAACCCCGCTGGTCCGGCGCCACGGCGCGATAGCCGGCGCCAGCGAGGGCCGGCAGCGCCGCCCGCCAGCTGTGCCGCGACTCCGGGAAGCCGTGGAGCATCAGCACGAGCGGGCCGTCGGCCGGACCCGCGACATCCACGGTGAATGTCAGGCCCGGCCCGGTCGTGAGTTGGATCGTCTCGATCATGATGCCGAAGGCACGCGGCGGCCGATCAGACCCCGTTGGCCTTGAACCAGGCGAGCGCCCGCTTCCAGCCGTCCTCGGCCGCTTCCTTGCGGTAGCTCGGCCGGTAATCGGCGTTGAAGGCGTGCGGCGTGTCCGGATAGGTCACGATCTCCGACTTCTTGGCCGCCGCGCTGCCGTCCTTGAGGGCGGCACGCATCTTGTCGACCGTATCGTTCGGGATGCCCGTGTCGGCACCGCCATAGAGGCCAAGCACGGGCGCCTTGAGGTCCTTGGCGATATCGACTGGATGCTTGGGCGTCAGCTCCGTCGCGTTGCCCACGACGCGGCCGTACCAGGCCACGCCGGCCTTCAGGCCGGCATTGTGCGCTGCATAAAGCCAGGTGATGCGCCCGCCCCAGCAGAAGCCGGTGATGCCGAGCTTGGCCGTATCGGCCTTGCCCTCGCCCTTGGCGAAAGCGACGCAGGCATCGAGGTCGCCCATGACCTGGGCATCCGGCACCTTGGCGACGACTTCCTGCATCAGCTTCGGGATATCGGTGTAGGCCTTGGCATCGCCTTGGCGGAAATAAAGTTCCGGCGCGATGGCGTAGTAGCCCGCCTTGGCGAAGCGCCGGCACAGGTCGGCGATGTGCGCATGCACGCCGAAGATTTCCTGGACGACCAGGATGGTGCCGAAGCCGGTGCCACTGGCCGGCATCGCGCGATAGGCGGCCATTTCCTTGCCATCGGCCGTCTTCACCTTGACCTCGCCCGCGACGAGCCCGTCGGACGGCGTGGTGATCATGGTCTGCGCCTGCACCGGCTGCACCGCGGCGGCAAAGGTGGCACCGAGCGCCGCGCCGGTTGCCGTGACCTTCAGCGCATTGCGCCGCGACAGCCCGCCCTCGGTGAGGAAATTCGTCCGGTCGCCGTCCATGTTCCTGCCTCCCATTGCGAAAACGTTGCAGAGCCTATGCTCCGGAAGAGCGGCGCCACAATCACAATTAGGCGATGTGCTCCAGCGCCAGATACTCGGGGCTCTGCATTTCCATGAGGCGAGACACTGTGCGCTCGAATTCGAACGAACCGTCGCCGGCCGGATAGAGCGTATCGGGCAGGCCGGCGGCGGAGCAGATGAACTTCACCTTCTTCTCGTAGAAGGAATCGATCATCGTGACGAAGCGCACCGCCTTGTCTCGGCTGTCGGGACCCATCTTCGGAATTTCGGCCACGATCACCGTATGGAAATGATCGGCGATGCAGATGAAGTCCGCGGCGCCCATCGGCCTGGCGCACCAGTCCATGAAATGCGCCATCGCGACGCCCGGTGCGGCGCGCGGAATCTCGACGTCGCGCCCCTGGGTCCTCAGCACGCGCGGCTCGCCGTCGGAGCCGCCGCTCAACGAGCGGAACGCCTCGTCGAGTTTCTGCGTCGCCCATTTGCCGAGCGGCGTGAGGTAGAGATCGAACTCGCGCAGACGCCCCATGCGGTAATCGTGGTCGCCGCCGAGTTCGAGGATCTCGAGACGCTGCTTCAGCAGCTCGATGAAGGGCAGGAAGCGGTCGCGCTGGAGTCCGTTCTTGTAGAGATCGTCCGGCGCGCGGTTCGAGGTCGCGACGACGGTGATCCCCTCCTCGAACAGCGTCTCGAACAGGCGGCCAAGGATCATCGCGTCGGCGATGTTGGTGACTTGGAACTCGTCGAAGCAGAGCAGCCGTGTCTCGGCAGCGATCTCGCGCGCGATCGGCACGATCGTGTCCGACTCGGGCGGCGCGCCTTTGGCCGACAGCTCCTCCCGGCGGCGATGCAGGCGTTCCTGCACCTCCAGCATGAACTCGTGGAAATGGACTCGCCGCTTCTTCTCCACCGGCGCGTCGGCGAAGAAGAGATCCATCAGCATCGACTTTCCGCGCCCGACAGGCCCCCAGATGTAAAGGCCGTGCGGCCCCTCGGGCGCCTTCGGCGCACGGCCGAAGCCCAGGCGCGCGAGCAAGCCGGTCTTCGCCGGCGCCGCGGGCAGGGCGCCGAGCTGTTCGTAGATGGCCTGTAGGCGAAGCACCGCCCGCTCCTGCACCGGGTCGGCACGAATCTCTCCCGCAGCGCGACGGGCGATCAGATTGGCGTAGGGCCCCTTGGCGGCGGCATGCGCGCCCGGCGATGCGATACTGGACTCCATTCGTCGCATACCTAGCTCACCTCGCCCGCCCTGCCTATAAGGTGCGGCGATGAAGATCGCGTTCCTCGGCACTTCCGCCTTCGCCGTTCCCGCGCTGCGGGCGCTCGCCGACGCGGGCCACGAAATCGCCGCCGTCTACACACGGGCGCCCAAGCCGGCCGGCCGCGGCCAGCAGGAGCGCCGGACGCCGGTGCACGAGCTGGCCGACGAACTCGGCCTGGCGGTCCGCACGCCGCGCTCGCTGAAAAGCGAGGAAGAAGCCCTGGCGTTCAAGGCGCTCGACCTCGATGCCGCCGTGGTCGTCTCCTACGGCCATATCCTGCCGAAGAGCTTCCTCGACGCCCCCGTGCTGGGCTGCATCAACATCCACGGTTCGCTGCTGCCGCGCTGGCGCGGCGCGGCGCCGATCCATCGCGCGATCCTGGCCGGCGATGCGGAAACCGGCGTCACGACGATGCGCATGGACGAGGGCCTCGATACCGGGCCGATGCTGCTGGCCGAGCGCACGCCGATCTCGGCCGGCGATACGGCGCAGACCGTGCACGACCGTCTCGCCGACCTGGGCGCCCGGCTCGTCGTCTCGACGCTGGACGGGTTGATGCGCAACAGCATCCAGGCCGTGCCGCAACCGGACGAGGGCGTCACCTACGCCCACAAGCTCGGCAAGGAGGAAGGCGTCCTCGACTGGCGGCGGCCGGCGGCTGAGCTGGAGCGCCGCGTGCGCGCCTTCCATCCGTGGCCGGGCACATCTTTCGAGGCGAACGGGGAGCGGATAAAGGTCCTGGAGGCGGCGCTCGCGCTGGCCGGCGGTACGCCCGGCACGATGCGGCGCGCACCGGATGGCTTCCCGCTCGTCACCTGCGGCGTCGGCGGCCTCAAGCTGCTGCGGCTGCAGCGGCCCGGCAAGTCGGCCCAGGCGGCCGATGCCTTCCTGCGCGGTTTCCCGCTCGCCGACGGAACGATCCTGCCGTCGCCGACCGTGGTGACGCTGCCGACGGCCTGACGGCGTGCCGCGCTACAAGCTCACCATCGAGTATGACGGCGAGCCGTTCGTCGGCTGGCAGCGACAGGACAACGGCCCGTCGATCCAGCAGGCGCTGGAGGAGGCCGTCTTCGCCTTTTGCGGCGAACGGGCGAACGTGTATGGCGCGGGGCGCACCGACACCGGCGTCCATGCCCGCGGGCAGGTCGCGCACATGGATCTCGCGCAGGACCGTCCCGTCGACACGATCCGGGCGGCCCTGAATTTCCACCTGAAGCCGGCGCCGGTCGCGGTACTCGCGGCCGAGGCTGTCGGCGACACTTTCCATGCCCGCTTCTCGGCGACATGGCGGCGCTATCGGTATCGCATCCTCAACCGCCGCGCCCCGGCGGCGCTCGACCGCGGCCAGCTCTGGCACGTCCCGGTCGCGCTCGACACCGCCGCCATGGCCGACGCGGCCGCCGTGCTGGTCGGCCGGCACGATTTCAACAGCTTCCGCTCGACCTCCTGCCAGGCCGCCTCCCCGCTGAAGACGCTGGACCTGCTGGCGATCGGCCGCGAGGGCGACGAGATCCGCGTCGATGTCGGGGCGCGCTCCTTCCTGCACAACCAGGTCCGCATCCTGGTCGGCACGCTGCAGCTCGTGGGCCGGGGCCAATGGAAGCGGCACGATGTCGAGGAAGCGCTCGCCGCGCGGGACCGCACGCGGGCCGGCCCGACGGCCCCGCCCCAGGGTCTCTGCCTGATGGAGGTGCGGTACGACGGGCTAGGGAATGGCCGCGATGCCGAGATAGCGATCGACGATGAGTGAGACGAAGATCGAGGGCACCCAGTTCACGATCAGCAGCAACGAGGCGATACCCCATCCGATGTTCAGGACCGCCCGGCTGGCCTGCAGGAACCAGAAGAAGAAAAGAGCCTGCAGGGCGAGGCGGATCAGCTCCGCGACGGATGCGGGAACGAGGATGGCCACTGCGAGACCGACCACGGCGATCGCCATCGCCGGCACGTTCACCCAGTTCAGGGCCGAGATGTAGCGCGGATAGAGAGCGAGCCAGTTGCGCCGACGTGCGATCTCGAAGAACACGACTGGGAAAAGCAGCCAGTCGACGATGTAGCGCAACGTCTCGACGGCGAAGATGTCGAGGTCGTCGGCCGGCGTGATGACGTAGGAATATCGGATCAGCATCAGGATCGCATGCAGCGGCGCCACGAGCAGCATGATCCGGAACGACCGCAGGCAGGCTTCGGCGGTGTTCTCGAAACAGGTCGGCGCAGCCGGATCGCGCTGCAGGAACCCGATGGCGCCCTTTATGCCACGGGCGAACTCGGCGGCCGTGAACACGGCGGTCTAGGCCGCGAAGTAGCGGTCGAGCACGGTCTCGTACACGCGGGCGAGCGCCTTGAGGTCGGCGACGGCGCTCTTCTCGTCGACCTTGTGCATGCTTTCCCCGACAAGGCCGAACTCGATGACCGGGCAATAGCTGCGGATGAAACGGGCGTCCGAGGTCCCGCCGGTGGTCGACAGCTCGGCCTCGACGCCCGTGACGTCGCGGATCGCACCGGCCAGAAGCTCGCTGAGCGGACCGGGCGGCGTGTAGAAGGACTCGCCCGACACCTGCACGTCGTACTCCACCGTCCCGTTGCCGCCGAGCTGCGCATTGACGCGCTCGATTCGCTCCTTGAGGTGGGTGAGCAGGGTCTTCGACGTCCACAGATCGTTGAAGCGCGTATTGAAGCGCGCCTTCGCCACGCCGGGCGCGATGTTGGTCGCCTTGTTGCCGACATCGACCGTCGTGAATTGCAGCGACGTCGGCTGGAAATGCGTGCTGCCCTGGTCGACCGGTTCCCGCACCAGCGCCTCGATCATCGCCGACAGGCGATGCACGGCATTGTCGAGCCGCTCGGGATAGGCGACGTGGCCCTGGATCCCGCGGACCGTCATGTCGACCGTCATGCTGCCGCGGCGGCCGATCTTCATCATGTCGCCGAAGCGTCGCGAACTGGTCGGCTCGCCCACCACGCAGGCATCGATGGTCTCGCCGCGATCGGCGAGCTTCTTCAGCATCTTCACCGTGCCGTTGACGGCCGGGCCTTCCTCGTCGCCGGTGATGAGCAGGCTGATGGAGCCGCCGAAATCGCGGCCCCGCCGGGCGAGGAAGCGCGCCGCCGCGTCGGTGAAGGCGGCGATGGCGCCCTTCATGTCGGCGGCGCCGCGGCCGAACAGGTAGCCCGCCGACAGCTCGGCCGAGAACGGGCCGATCGTCCAGGAGGAGAGATCGCCCACAGGCACCACGTCGGAGTGCCCGGCAAAGCAGAAATGGCGGCCGCCGGTGCCGATGCGGGCATAGAGGTTGGCGACGTCGTCGGTGCCGGCCTGGGTGAAGTCCATGCGCTCGCAACGGAACCCGAGCGGCTCCAGCGTCCGTTCCAGAAGCTGAAGCGCCCCCGCTTCGCGCGGCGTCACGCTCTCGCAGCGGACGAGCGCGCGCGTCAGGTCGATCACGTCGGTGGCATTCTGGGCAAGCGTATCGGGCATGGGCCGGACACTACCTCCGGCCTCCCCCAAAGAGAAGGGCGCCGGCTCAGGCCCGCCGGCGCCCAGTTTTCGAGAGAGGAAGTCTTGTCTTGGTTGTTGTTGATCCGGGTCAGGCCACCATGCGGTCGGCTTCCTGCAGGTTGACGGAGACGAGCTGGGACACGCCCCGCTCCGTCATGGTCACGCCGTAGAGACGATCCATGCGTGCCATCGTGACGCGATGGTGGGTGATGATGAGGAAGCGCGTGTCCGTGCGGCCCGCGATCTCCTGCACCAGTCCGCAGAAACGCTCCACGTTCAAATCGTCCAGCGGTGCGTCCACCTCGTCCAGCACGCAGATAGGCGCCGGGTTCGTCATGAACACAGCGAACAGCAGGGACAGGGCGGTCAGCGCCTGCTCGCCGCCGGAAAGCAGCGACATGACCTGAAGCTTCTTGCCCGGCGGGCTGGCATGGATTTCGAGGCCCGCCTCGAGCGGATCCTCGGACTCGGTGAGCCGCAGCTCCGCCTTGCCGCCGCCGAACAGCTTGGTGAAGAGCTCCTGGAAGTGGCCGCTGACCTGCTCGAAGGCGGCGACGAAGCGCTCGCGGCCCTCGCGATTGAGGCTCTGGATACCCTGGCGCAGCCGGCCGATGGCGGCGATCAGGTCGTCGCGCTCGGTCGTCATGCCGGTGATCTGCTGTTCGAGCTCGTTGGCCTCTTCCTCGGCCCGCAGGTTCACCGCGCCCATGGTCTCGCGCTCGTGCACCAGCCGGTCGAGCCTGTGCTCGGCCTTGTCGAGTTCGGGCAACTCCTCGATCGACTGCACCTCGGCGATCGCGAGCACGCCGTCCGGCTCGCAACGCAGGCGCTCGACGATGCGCTCGACCACGGCCTCGCGGTCGCGGGTCGCCTGCTCGACCTGGCCCTCGCGGCGGACCCGGTTCTCGCGGGCCTGCGCGGTCTCGGTCTCCGTCATCTTGAGCGCCTTGTCCGCCTCCGAAAGACGCGACTCCGCGATGGCGAGGCGGTCGGCGGCTTCCTGGCGCGCGGTCTCGGCCTTCTCGATCTCGTCGGCCAGCGTTTCGCGCTTGGCCTCGATCTCCGCCGGCTTGGCCGCCAGTTCGGCGATCGCCGCCGCGGTCTGCTCGCGCCGCGCGTCCAGCTCGACGATCTGGCGGTCGGCGTCGCTCAACCGCTGTGTCCAGCTTTCGTGATCCCGCGCGATCTGCGCCAGGCGCTCGCCGCGCATGGCCGATTCGCGGGCCAGCCGGTTGCAGTGCGCCTCCGCCTCGACGAGGGCGGCCCTCAGTTCGGCGATACGGGCGCGCAGGTTGCCGGCCTCGACGCGGTCGGCCTGGCTGTCGGAGATCGACGACAGGCGTGCTTCGCGGAAGGTGCGGCGCATCTCCGCATCGGCGATGTCGCCGGCCATTTCGGCAACGGTGGTCTCGAAGCCCGCCAGCCGCGTCCGGAGCTGGTCGGTGCGACGGGCGATCTCGGCATGCCGGTCGCGCGCCTGCATCGCCAGGCGCTCTGCGGTCGCGATGGCGGACTGCGCCGCGCGTTCGGCATGGCGGGTCGCCTCGCCCGCTTCCTGCGCCTTGCGACGGGCCGACTCGGCCACGCTGCGCTCGAAGGCGCGGGCCTGCTCGACGCAGGTCTTCTCGGCATCGCGCGCGGCTTCGAGCCAGGTCTTCTCGGCATCGACCCGCGCCTGGACAACGGCTTGCTCGGCCACCACGCCATCGATCTGATAGCGCAGCTCGGCCAGCCGGTTGCGCTGGCTGAGGCGAACGGCGGCGGTCGACGGCGCGCCGGCCCGCATCGTGTACCCATCCCAGCGCCACACCGCGCCCTCGCGGGTGACGAGTTGCTGGCCCGGCTTGAGGCCGGCCTGGAGGATCGCACCGGCATCGTCGTCGGCCACGATGCCGATGAAGGCAAGACGGCGGGCCAATTCGGGCAGCGCCTGGACGTGGTCGGCGAGCGGCGTCACGCCCTCGGGCAGCGGCGGCGCGTCGGCGAACGGATCGAGCGGCAGCCAGTGCACGGGTGCCCCGCGATCCGAAGAGGCTTCCAGCTCCTCGCCGAAGGCGGCACCCAGGGCCTTCTCGAAGCCGGGCTCGACCGTCAGCGCGTCGAGCAGCGGCGGCCAGAGCGAATCGGCCGCGGACTTGAGCGCAGCCGCGACGCCCGCCTCCTCGGCGCGCAGCTTCGTCAGCCGGGCACCGACCTTCTGCAGCGCCTCGACCGCGGTGGCGTGGCTCGCCTCGGCAGCCTGCCGTTCGGCGGCGCGCGCGCGCTCCATCTCGCGTCGCTCGGCCTCGGCCTTGGCCGCGGCCTGGCGGGCCGCTTCGGATTCATAACGCTCGGCCTCGCGCGCCGTCTCGATGGCCTCCTGCCCGTTCAGCCGGGCTTCCTCTAGACCCTCGCGGGCCGCTTCCAGCGCCGCTTCGACTTCATCGAGGTCGGGCAGGTTGGCGAGTTCGGCCTCCACCTGCTGCTGCTGCGCCGCGACCTCGTCGCGCCGGACCGTCAGGCGGCGCAGGCGATCCTGCAGTTCCGCGAGCTCGCGGCCCACGCTCTGCCGCAGCGCCTCGTCGGCAGCGATCTGCCGGGTCAGGCGGTCGAGCTCACCCTCGGCCGCGACCGTCTCGGCCTGGGCGGCGTCGCGGGCCTGATGGGCCGCCTCGGCACGATCTTCCTCGCCGACCTGCTCCTCCTCGAGGCGCTCCCGCTGGATATCGAGTTCGGCGATGGCGCGCTCGGCATCGCCCTTGCGGCCCTGCTCGCGCGCCAGATCCTGCTGCGTCTGCTGCAGGCGGGTCTCGGCTTCCAGCTGGGCCGCCGCGACGCGCTCGCCCTCTGCCGTCAGGGCATCGTGGGCGACGCGCAGGCGCTGCAGGGCGGCCGCGGCAGCGGCTTCCTCGTTGCGCAGCGGCGGCAGCGATGTCGCCGCCTCGGCCTGCGCCGTGGTGGCGAGACCGACGAGACGGGTCAGGTCGGCGACCTGGGCCTCGGCCTCCTTCAGGCGCTCGCTCGATTCAGCCAGGTCGCGTTCGGCATTGGCCAGCTTGAGAGCCAGCACAGTGGCTTCGGCGCGGCGGATATGGTCGCTGAGGTTGCGATAGCGGCTGGCCTGGCGGGCCTGGCGCTTCAGCCCCTTGTGCTGCTCCTCCAGGGCCACCAGCACGTCCTGCACGCGCGCGAGGTTCTGCTCTGCCGCCCGCAGGCGCAGCTCGGCCTCGTGGCGCCGGGCGTAGAGGCCCGTGATGCCGGCCGCTTCGTCGATGATGCCGCGGCGGTCGGCCGGCTTGGCGTTGATCAGCGTGCCGATGCGGCCCTGGCTGACCAGCGCGGTCGAGCGGGACCCCGTGGCGGCGTCTGCGAACAGGGTCTGCACGTCGCGGGCGCGGATCTCGCGGCCGTTGACCGAGTAGGCCGAGCCGTGGCCGCGCTCGATGCGGCGCACGACGTCGAGCTGGTCGGCGTCGTTCACCGCCGCGGGCGCAGTACGGGTCTTGTTGTCCAGCGAGAGCGTGACTTCCGCGATGTTGCGGGCCGGGCGCGAACCGGTGCCGGCGAAGATGACGTCCTCCATCTCCGAGCCGCGCATCTGCTTGGCGGAGGTCTCGCCCATCACCCACTTCAGCGCCTCGACGAGGTTCGACTTGCCGCAGCCGTTCGGCCCGACGATTCCGGTCATGCCGGATTCGATCGCGAGCTCCGTCGGGTCGACGAAGGACTTGAAGCCGGAGAGCCGGAGCTTGTCGAACTGGACCATCTAAACCACGCTCTTTGTTGCTTACTTGGCAGCTTTGCCGAACACGCTGTCGAGTTCCTCGACCGAGCGCGAACCGCGATAGAGTTGACCGTTGATGAACAGCGTCGGCGTGGAATTAACGCCCATCGCCTCGCCCATCCGGTAGTCGTTCAGCACGGCGTTGCTCATCGCCTCGTTGGCGAGGCACGCCTTGATTTCGTTCTCGCCCAGCCCGGCGATGCGCAGCGGCTTGGCCAGCTCGGCCAGCGGATCGGACGCGGCGGCCCATTGCGGCTGGCTGCGGAAGATGAGATCGACCACGCCGAAATAGCGTTCCTTGCCGGCGCATTCGGCGATCTGGGCCGCCTTGGCGGCCACTTGGTCGAGCGGGAAGTCGCGGTACACCAGCTTCACCTTGCCGGTATCGATCCACTTCTTCTTGATCTCGGGCAGGATCTGCGTGTGGAAATGCGCACAGTGCGAGCAGGTGAGCGAGGCGTACTCGATCACGGTGATCGGGGCGTTGGGGTCACCCAGGACATGGTCGGTCGGCTGGACCGCGGCCATCGCCGACTTGTCGGGCGCAGCCGTCGACGCCGCCGCCACGGGCGCCGGTCCCGGTGCCGGCGAACGCGTGCCGAAATAGACGCCAGCCACGATCGCGGCCACCGCGACGGCACCGCCGGCGACAATCAAGATATTCCGCATTCTCTGTCTTCCCCTCCACTACATCTTGCGAACTACGCCTGTGGGGAGTCAAACAGTTAGCGGCCCACCTGACGTAGAATCTGTGCAATAGCTTCGGCGCTGCCCGGATTGCCGTAATTCTCCTCGTTGATGAAGAGATTGGGCGTCGCCCGGACGCCGAGCGTCTGGCCGGACTGCACATCCGAAATGACTTTGTCCAAAAGCTGGTCGTTGGCCACGCATGCCGCCGCCGACTCCTCGGTGACGCCCTCGTCCCTGAGCACCGACAGGAGTTCGGTCGTCGGATCGGGCGCGGTCATCCACTGCACCTGGGTGCGGAACAGGGTATCGACGGCGGCGAAGAATTTCTCCGGCCCGGCACATTCGGCAAGCAGGCTGGCGCGCGTGGCCAACCCGTCCGACGGGAAATGGCGATGCACGACGCGCATCCGCCCGGTCTCGATCCACTCGCGCCGCAGCACCGGCATCACGGCCGCGTTGAAGTTCGCGCAATGCGGGCAGGTGAACGAGGCATAGTCGATCAGGATGTTCGGCGCGTCGGGCTTGCCCAGCACATGGTCGCCGGGAACGACCTCCATCAGCTTGGCCGCGGACAGGGCCTGCGCCCGGCCCTTGCCGGCCACGAAAAAGGCGCCGAGCCCCGCCACCAGCACGCTGCGGCGACCGCTCGTCAGGTTGGCGCCCAACCTCGCCAGCGCCGCCCGCAGATCGGGGTCCTTCACGCCTTCCGCACGCCGGGCCATTGCCTGCTCGACCGCGGGGTCGATGCGCGGCGGCAGGCGCGGCACCGGCGGCGCGGGAATCGATCCCTGCACGAGCTTGATCTCGTCGACCGCGCGATGGCCGAAATAGGCGTTCACGCGGTCCACGATCTGCGCGCTCCTGTGCTGGACTTCCAGCGCCGCTGCGCCCGAAACGCGCAGCCGGAGCGCCTTGCCGGTGCGCGCACTGCGGCCGCCGATCACGGCATCCGGCCGGCAGACGCGGGCGAGATCGGGCCCGACCACGGCCGACCAATCGGCCTTCAGCCGCATGAGCGCGGCGCCCCGTCCCTTGGCCAGGCCGACCGTCAGCCGCTGTGCCAGACCGCCGATGGAGCGGAAGCCGTTTTCCCGCATGTACCCTTTCAATCTCCGTTTCTTATGGTAGGCCACGCGCCAGCCCATGACCACGACTCACGCCGCCCGCCTCCTCGCCTGGTATGATCGACATCGTCGCACCCTGCCCTGGCGCGCGCCGGCAGGATCCCGGACCGAACCCTATCGGGTCTGGCTGTCGGAGATCATGCTCCAGCAGACCACCGTCGCCACGGTCGGCGAGTATTTCCGGCGCTTCGTCGAACGCTGGCCAACCGTCGAGGCACTGGCCGCCGCACCGCTCGACGAGGTGCTCTCGGCCTGGGCCGGCCTCGGTTACTACGCACGCGCCCGTAACCTGCACGCGTGCGCGAAAGCGGTCGTCGAGCGTCATGGCGGCCTCTTCCCCCAGGACGAACCGGCCCTGCGCGCTCTGCCGGGCATCGGGCCCTACACGGCCGCCGCGATCCAGTCGATCGCCTTCGACGTGCCCGCCTCCGCCGTCGACGGCAACGTCGAGCGGGTCGTGGCGCGGTTGTTCGCCATCGAAACGCCGCTGCCCGACGCCAAGGCCGAGATCAACGTGCGTGCCGCCTCGCTGGTACCGGACGAACGCGCCGGCGACTATGCGCAGGCGATGATGGATCTCGGCGCCACGGTCTGCACGCCGCGCAACCCGAGCTGCGTCATCTGCCCGCTGACCTCGGGCTGCCAGGGACGACAGCTCGGGATCGCGGAGGAATTGCCGCGGCGCGCGCCGAAGGCCGAGAAACCGACGCGGCGCGGCCTCGCCTTCGTCCTGTCGCGCCGCGACGACGGCGCGATCCTGCTGAGGAAGCGACCGGAGAAGGGGCTGCTCGGCGGCATGGACGAGGTTCCCTCGACCGCCTGGCGCGAGGGAAAGCTGGTGCCCGAGACGGCCGTCGCGGAAGCGCCGGTGCCGGGCCGCTGGCAGGTGATGGAGGGGCTGGTGCGCCACACCTTCACCCATTTCCACCTCGAACTGGTGGTGGCACGGGCGGTCGCGACGACCGGCCGGCTCGGCGAACAGGTGCCGGGGGCAAGCTGGTGCCCGATCGACCGGCTTTCGGAACGCGCCCTGCCCACCGTGATGCGCAAGGTGATCGCCCACGCCGTGAAGGGCTGAGGCGCACCGTCGCCACGAACCCTGCGCGAACGTCCTGCGCCCGGCGGCACCGGACCGGCTAGAGGCCGGAACGGACCTGCTGCCGGAGCTGGTCGATCGGACGGCGACCGCCATCCCCCTCGAAATGCCAGAAGGTCCAGCCATTGCAGGCGGGCGCGCCCTGGACCGCCGCGCCGACCTGATGGATCGAGCCGCGATGCTCGCCGAGCGCATTGCTGGCCGACAGGGTGCCGTCGGCACGCACGCGGGCATTGAACCGCCCGGACGGATCGCTCAGGACGGTGCCCGGGCGCAGCAGGCCGGCCTCGATCAGGACGCCGAACGGGATGCGCGGCTCGCTGCGCTTGCTGGGCTTCGGCGTCACGTCCTCTGCAGCGAGCGGCGAGATCTCGGCGATGCGCTTGCGCGCGATGGCGGCGTAATCGGGATCGCGCTCCAGCCCGATGAATTTACGGCCGAGCCGGCGGGCCACAGCGCCCGTCGTGCCGGTCCCGAAGAAGGGATCGAGGATAACGTCCCCCGGGTTGCTGGCGGCCATGATGCAGCGGAACAGCAGCGACTCCGGCTTCTGGGTCGGATGCGCCTTCTTGCCATCCTCGCCCTTCAGGCGCTCGCCGCCGGTGCACAGCGGCAGGAGCCAGTCGGAGCGCATCTGCACCCCTTCGTTCAGCTCCTTCATCGATTCGTAGTTGAAGGTGTAGCGCTTGGCCTTGCGGTCGCGCGCTGCCCAGATCAGCGTCTCGTGGGCGTTGGTGAAACGCTTGCCACGGAAGTTCGGCATCGGGTTCGACTTGCGCCACACGACGTCGTTCAGCAGCCAGAATCCCTGGTCCTGAAGGGCCGTGCCGATGCGGAAGATGTTGTGGTAGCTGCCGATCACCCAGAGCGTGCCCTCGGGCTTCAGCACATGCCGCGCGGCCGCGAGCCAGGCGCGCGTGAATTCGTCGTAACGGGCGAAGTCGGCGAACTTGTCCCAATCGTCGTCGACCGCGTCGACCTTGCTGTTGTCCGGCCGCAGGAGGTCGCCGCCCAGCTGCAGGTTATAGGGCGGGTCGGCAAAGACCATGTCGACGGAAGCCTTGGGCAGCGCCCGCATCAGTTCGATGCAGTCGCCCACGAACACGCGGTCCAACTTGTCCCCAATCATCTGTGGAAAATGAATCCACAGGGCTCGCCGGTCAAGAATCCAATTGAATCAATTGCTTAGACACTAGATCGAGTCGTTATCGACAGGCCGTCACACCAGCCCTAGCGCGCTCAGACCTCGGCGTAGATCTCTATCAGGTTGCCTTCCGGGTCGCGGAAGAAAAGCGTGCGGTGGCGCCACGACGGCAGGTCGCGCGGCGGACTGGCGATGGGGACGTTCCTCGCTCTCAGTTCCTCGTGACAGGCTTCGATCTCCGCAGGGGGTACACGGAAGGCCAGTTGCACCGAGGCGGCGCCCGCGATCGCCGGCCCATCGTCGTGCCAGTCGCCCATCGGGCCACGCAGCCGCAGGCTCAGCAGGCCGGATCCGATGCGGAAGCTCACCCATCGCTCGAGGTCGGTCTCCAGCGGCAGCCCGAGAATGTCGCGATAGAAGGCACGCATCGCCGCGAGGTCGCGGCAAAGCAGCACCACGTGGTCGATGTTGCGGATCGCGGAGAGGCCCATGTCGCAGGTACGCGCTTTGGTTCAGCCGACCCGCGCCAGCTCGTCCCCGACCGCCTTGGCCACGGCCGGGCGTGCCGCGACGCGCCGCCTGTGTTCCATCACGCGCGGGATACGCGTCGGATCGACGCCGTCCTTTTCGAGCCACTGCGCGATCGTAAAGAGATAGGGATCGCAGATCGTGTAGTGCTCGCCCATCACCCACGGCCCCTTCAGCATGTCGCGCTCGATCAGCTCGAAGCAGGCGCCCACCGATTCCGGCACCTTGCGGCGCATCGCCTCGATCGCGGCCGTGTCGTCGGCGTCGACCCAGCGATGGCCGCGCATGCGATGGGCGTGGGCGACATGAAGGGTCGAGCAGAGATAGCTGTTGAAGGACTGGACCTGCGCGAAAGCGAAGGGATCGTCCAATGGCGCCAGGCCGGCGCCGGGAAAGCTTTGCGCCACGAAGGCGAGCATCGCCGGCGTCTCGGTGAGGATGCCCCGCTCCGTCACGAGCGCCGGAACGCGCCCCTTGGGATTGATCTGGAGGAAATCCGCAGACGCCTGCTGCTGCGTGGCAAAGTCGATGAACGCCATGGCGTAATCGGCACCGGCTTCCTCGAGGGCGATGTGCGTGGCGAGCGAGCAGGTGCTCGGCGCGTAGTAGAGCTTCAGCATCCCGCCAGGATAGACGGTGCGGAACGATGATTCACCGCCCGAACGGGCGCGAAGCTCATACGATGATGAGGGGTCGGGCCGAGAAGTTCCAGGGCTCGCAGGTGCTCGCTGCTCCCGTAGCCTCGGTTGGTCTCCCAGCCATAGCCTGGAAAGTCCGCCGCGAGCCTCGTCATCAGACGGTCGCGCGTGACCTTGGCGAGGATCGACGCCGCGGCGATCGAATAGGAATGGCCGTCCCCGCCGACGATCGTCTCCGAGCGGCAGGCGAAGACAGGGGCCCGATTGCCGTCCACGAGAACGACGCAGGGTTGCTCCGCCATGGCTTCCACCGCGCGCCGCATGGCGAGGAAGGTCGCCTGAAGGATGTTGATGCGGTCGATCTCCTCGACGCTCGCCTCGCCCACGGCGAACCGGACGGCATCCGATTCCGCCATCGCCTGGTAGGCGTCCTCGCGTGCCTCGGGAGTGAGCTTCTTCGAATCGTCGATCAGGCGCAGCAGCTTGCGTTTGGCGCGTCCGCGATCGATCACGGCCACCGCCGCAACCACGGGGCCCGCAAGCGGCCCGCGGCCGGCCTCGTCGACGCCGCCCACCAGCACCGCGCCCTCTTCCTGCAAGCGAATCTCGAATCGAAAGCTCGGCATATCCCCCGCCGCCGCCGCTAAAGTACGGCCATGTCACGCGTCGTCGCCGACATCATCGCCCAGGACCCTGTGGCTATGAAACAGCTTCGTGCCGCCCGTTCGCTCGGCCTGCCCGACTGGTGCATCGCCGCAGGCTTCGTGCGCAATCGTGTCTGGGACCATCTGCACGGAATCTCACCGCCGCGTCCGCCCGCCGACATCGACCTCATCTACTTCGATGCGTCCGACCTGTCGCGGGAGAGCGAGGCGGACTTCGAGCGCCGGCTCGATACGCTGCTGCCCGGCCTGCCGTGGCAAGTGCGCAACCAGGCACGGATGCATGCCTGGAAGGAGCTGCCGCAACATCGCGACACCGCCGACTCGATGACCTATTGGCTGGAGACGGTGACGGGCATCGGCGTGCGCCTCGAGGCCGACGACACACTCACCGTCATTGCGCCGCTCGGCACCGAGGATCTCCTGAACATGCGCTGCCGTCCCACCCCCTATGGCCGCGCCCGCCGCCATGAATACGATGCCCGGGTCGAGGCGAAGCGCTGGCGTGAGCTCTGGCCCAGGGTCGAGTTCCTCGACTAGGCTCCGCCCGAGATGATCGCTGCGTTCCTGCCTCTGGCTGCCATCGCCCTGCTGGGCGCTCTGCTCCGCCACTTCATTCCAAGCATGGAGCAGACCCGCCAGTCGATGAACAGGCTGGTGCTCTACGTCTTCCTGCCGGCGCTGGTGTTCCGCACGGTCATGGACGGCACGATCAGCCGCCTGTTCCTCGAAATCCCCGCCCTGGCCGCGATCGGCACGCTTTCCTGCCTGGCCGTGGGCTTCCTGGTGTTCCACTTCCTGCCGATCCCTGGCCCGACCAAGGGCGCGATGATGCTGGGCGCGGCGTTCGGCAACGTGACCTACCTCGGCCTGCCGGTGCTGCTGGGCGTGTTTCCCGGCCAGGCCGACCAGGTTTCCGAGGTCTCGGTCCTGTTCGAGGTCACCAAGTCGTCGCTCAATCTGACCCTCGGGGCCATGATCGCCATCGCTTATGGCAGCCACGAGCCGATCACCTTCCGGCGGACCGTATTGGAGGCGCTGAAGCTGCCGCCGATCTGGGCGCTGGTCGTCGCCATCCTCTGGAAGGTCTCGGGCATTCCCTGCCCGGCTTTGATCATGGATGCGGCGTCGATCCTCGCCGTCGCGGTCAGCGGCATCATGATGCTGTCGCTCGGCATGGCGCTGCGCTTCTCGGCCACGAAGCTGATGGCGCTGGCCGTTCCGGTTGCGGCCATCAAACTGGTGTTCTCGCCTCTGGTGGTCTTCAGCGCCGTGGGGCCCCTCGGACTTACCGGCATCTACAGCAACGCCGCCATCCTGGAGGCGGCGATGCCAAGCCAGCTCCTGTCCTTCATCATCGCCGGCAAGTTCAAGCTCGACGAGGAAACGCTCGCCTTCGTGATCATGGTCGACACGGTTCTGGCGTTCGTGACCCTGCCGCTGGTTCGAACGCTGCTGCTGGCGACCTGATCGGCGCCGGCCTCGTCAGCTCGAAGAGGCCATGGAGGCCATGAGCTTCGCCCCCTGTTCCTGTGCCCGCAGCGCGGCTGGCCGTCCGACATGGCGCTCGGCGTATTCCTCGAACACCGGCCGCTTCTCGATGCCGCCGAACATCATGCCCCAGTGCAGGAACGACGCCATGTAAAGGTCGGCCGCGGTGAAATGGTCGGCCGCGATCGTGGGCCGCTCCGCAACCGCCTGAGCCACAGTCTCCAGGGTGCGTTCATAGGAGCCATAGCCGAACATCACCTGCAGCTTGGTGTCGGGACTCCAGCCGGCGGCGTGGTTGGCCAGGGCCGGCTCGCCGCAACCGCCGGTGAAGAACAGCCAGCGATAGTAGGCGCCGCGTTCGGCCGGCGGCGGCGCGAGCTTCGCCTCGGGGAAGAGGTCGGCGAGGTAGCAGAGGATGGCGCCACTCTCCGTGACGACCGTGTTGCCGTGGCGCAGCGCCGGCACCTTGCCCATCGGGTTGATGGCGAGATACTCGGGCGACTTCATGTCGGGCCCGAACTGTTTCACTTCGAGCCGGTAGGGGCAGCCGATCTCTTCCAGCATCCAGTGGATCATCGCTCCGCGCGACTGCGGATGGGTAAACAGGATCAGTTCGTCGGCCATGACTTCACCCCTCTAAAACAATCTCATCTGCCTTGCGTCGCGCCTGGCATCGACCAGCGCCGTACGTGCCGACGCCGGGACGGCGAAGCGCAGCGTGTCGAGGCGATAACGGATGCGATTGAAGCCAAGTCGTTTCACCGATTTGGCGAATCGCTGGCTGAGAAGTTGCGCGATCGGTCCCTCGCCCCGCATGCGCTCGCCGAACTCCGCCTTGTAGAGCGCCCCGCCGCGCATCTGGCGGACCAGAGAGAGTACCCGCTCCGCGCGGTCGGGGCGGTTGGAGCGCAGCCATTCCTCGAACAGGTCCTTGATCTCGAGCGGCAGGCGCAGGACCGTGTAGCCGGCCCGCGACGCGCCGGCCTCGTGAGCGGCGTCCATGATCGCCTCCATCTCGTGGTCGTTCAGCGCCGGGATCATCGGCGCCGTCATCACGCCGGTGGGAATGCCGGCCTGCGAGAGCGCGCGTATCGCGTCGAGCCGCTTCTGGGGAGTCGACGCCCTGGGCTCCATCGCGCGTGCCAGCCCGCGGTCGAGCGTCGTCACCGACAGGAACACCTCCGCGAGGTTGCGCTTCGCCATGTCCGCAAGGATGTCGATGTCGCGCGTGATCAGGTGGTTCTTGGTGACGATGCCGACCGGATTGTTGAAGTCCGACAGCACGCGCAGGATCTCTCGCGTGATCTTGAGGTCGCGCTCGACCGGCTGGTAGGGATCGGTGTTGGTCCCCATCGCGATGACGTCGCAGCGATATTTCGGCGAGGCCAGTTCAGCTGCCAGGAGTTTCGCCGCTTCCGGCTTGAAGAGCAGCTTGGTCTCGAAATCGAGCCCCGGCGACAATCCAAGATAGGCGTGGGTCGGCCGCGCGAAGCAGTAGATGCAACCATGCTCGCAGCCACGATAGGGATTGATCGACCGGTCGAACGGCACGTCGGGCGAGCTGTTGCGGGCCAGGATCGTGCGGGTCGCATCCTTCGTCAGGCTGGTCCGCAACGGCGGCAGCTCGTCCTCGATGTCCCAGCCATCGGTCGTGCGGATGCGCTTCTCGTCGTCGTAGCGGCTGGTGGCGTTGCTAAGCGCCCCGCGCCCGTTGTGGAGCGGCTCGGCGATCTCGTCGTCTGGGTAAAGCGGCTCGGCGGGGTTTTTCATGACCGCTCGACTGTGCGAACGAAACAGGAACGAGTCAAGTATTGTCGTGTCACGAGGGCCTGCTAAAGCCTCGTCCCATGCCTTCACTGCCTGCATTCAAGATCCGTCCCGCCACGCCAGCCGACGAGCCGTTCCTCCACAGCCTGTCGCCCCGGCTGTCCGGCGTGCCAGGCCCGGCCTGGCACGACCTCGCCGCGATGGAGGGGTTCCAGGACCGCTACATGAGCGCGACCTTTGCCCCCGCAGCCCGCGCCGGCGCGGCGACGCTGATCGCGGAAGCCCCGGACGGAACACGGCTCGGCTACATCCACATGCGCCCCGGCAAGGATGGCGTGACCGACGAGCCGTGCGGGTATGTCTCGCTGCTGGCCCTCGCGGAGGGCACGGAAGGCGGCGGGATCGCCCACGGGTTGATGCTCGAGGCCGAGCAATGGGCGCGCGAGCGCGGCTACCGTTTCCTCAGCCTCGACGTATTCGCGGACAACCGCCGCGCCGTCGATTTCTACGAGCGTCGCGGTTTCAAGTCCGAGACGCTGCGCATGGTGAAGCCGCTTTAACCGTTCGACACGGAGGGCGCGGAATGCGCCCGAGAAGCCTCGGTCGCCGGCAATCGGAACGGCAGGGAGCAGGCCATCGACTCTAGCCGCTGCGAGGCACCTTGCCTTCGTTGAGGCGCGGCATCAGTTCGGCGAAATTGCAGGGGCGGAAGCGGATGTCGAGCTGCTGGCGCAGGATATCGTCCCAGCCGTCCTTGCAGGCCCCGGTCGAGCCCGGCAGGGCAAAGATGTAGGTGCCGTTCGCGACGCCGGCCGTCGCCCTGCTCTGCATCGTCGAAGTGCCGATCTTCTGGAACGAGATCCAGCGGAACACCTCGCCGAAACCGTCGATCTTCTTCTCGAACAGTCCCTCGACCGCCTCGGGCGTCACGTCGCGGCCAGTGACGCCGGTACCGCCGGTCGTGACCACCACCTCGATGCCGGGATCGTCGATCCACTTCTTCACCTGGGCCCGGATCTTCCCGACATCGTCGGTGACGATCGCCCGGTCCACCAGCACATGCCCGTCGCGTGCGATGCGCTCGGCCAGCGTGTCGCCCGACTTGTCGGTCTCGAGCGTGCGCGTGTCGGAAACCGTGAGAACGGCGATGTTCACCGGCTTGAATTGCTTGGTTTCGTCGATGCGGTTCATGCGTTCACTATACCCGCCGGCCCGCCAGTCTTCGACGGTTCGAGGACGGCCATCTCGCGATTCCGCGAAACCGGCACGAACGGAATGCAGTGATCGCGCGGGTCTAGAGCGACCTCTGGCCAAAGGATTTTTCCTTTTGCCACCGGAAAGGCATCAGGACTTTCCATTGACTCTTCAGGGTGGGGATTTAGTGATCGGCGGCTGGAAACCAGCCCCAGATACTTCGTTGTCTTCCCAGCATCGTCCCTGGAGAAGCCGACACTCAACGTTCGGAGACATCATGACCGGCCCCACCGACTGGAAGCATGACGGCGTTCGGGTCATCCCCGCCGGATCGCTCGACACCAACACCGCCCAGACCCCGGGCATGAACCGGGCCGCCGCCATCAATTTCGCGCGCGTCGGCGCCCAGAAGCTGTGGGCCGGCACCGTGACCATCCACGCGCACGCCAAGACCGGCGCCCATCATCACGGGCACCTGGAGAGCGTGATCTATGTCGTGAAGGGCCGCGCCCGCATGCGCTGGGGCGACCAGCTCCAGTTCGTTGCCGAGGCCGGTCCCGGCGACTTCATCTACGTGCCGCCCTACGTGCCGCACCAGGAGATCAACGCCTCCGACACCGAGCCGCTGGAATGCGTGCTGGTGCGCTCCGACAACGAGGCGGTCGCGATCAACATCGACATCACGCCGGCCGAGAAGGTCGAGGAAGTCTACTGGGTGGATCCGACACATCCTCATCCGCACAAGCACTGACGCTGCGCGTCAGTGCTTGTGCGGATGCGCGGCCGGCAGCGCCTTCACAGGCGCGGGAGCCCGCCCGGTGCAGAATAGATAAGAACTCTTCTCGAAGGCGGCCCCTAAACGGCCGCCTTCTTCTTTTTCGGCCACAGTCCCGCAAGCAGCAGAACAACCGCGACGATCGCGAACCCGGTCGACAGGGTGCTGTGGAAGAAGATCGTCGGATCGCCGTCCGAGATCGCCAGCGCCTGGCGCACCGAGCGCTCGAAGATCGGCCCCAGCACGTAGGCCAGGATGACGATGCCGAGGTCGAAGCCGTGGCGGCGCAGGCCGTATCCGATGAAGCCGAAGATCACGGCGATCACGACATCGGCCGGATTGCCATTCGAGGAGTAGACGCCGATCAGGCACACCGCGAGGATCATCGGCGTGAGATAGGCCCGCGGGATGTCGAGGATGCGCACGAACAGGCCGATCAGCGGCAGGTTCAGGATCAGCAGCATCACGTTGCCGATATACATGCTGGCCACGACGCCCCAGAAGATCTCGGGCTGCCGCTCCAGGATGGTCGGGCCCGGGGTGACGCCATGGATGATGAAGGCGCCGAGCAGCAGCGCCGTCACCGCGTTGGCCGGAATACCCATGCAGAGCAGCGGCACGAAGGCGCCGGCCGTGCCCGCATTGTTGGCCGACTCCGGCCCCGCCAGCCCTTCGACCGCGCCCTTGCCGAACTCTTCGGGATTCTTCGAGAGCTTGCGCTCCATGCCGTAGGACAGGAACGAGGCCAGCACCGCGCCGCCTCCCGGCAGCAGGCCGACCAGGAAGCCCATCACCGTGCCGCGGGCGACCGGGCCGACGGATCGCTTCGCCTCCTCGCGCGAGGGCAGAAAGCCCAGCATGCGCGACGGCGGCGGCAGGACCTTCATGTCGTCCGGCTTCTGGCGCGCCATGAACAGCACTTCGGAAAGGCCGAAAAGACCGATCGCCAGCGGCACGAGGTTCACGCCGTCGCCCAGCGCCAGGATGCCGAAGGTGAGCCGCGGCGTCATGTTGAGCGGATCGCTGCCGACCGTGCCGAGCAGCAGCCCGAAGGCGGCCATCAGCAGCGCGCGCGGCAGCGAGCCGCTCGACATGTAGGTGACCATGGTGAGGCCCGCGAGCATCAGCATGGCGTATTCGGCGGGTCCGAACTTGATGACCAGTTCGGCAAGCGGCGGCGACAGGAAGGAGATGCCGATCACGCCGACCGTGCCGGCGAAGAACGACCCCAGCCCGGCAATGCCGAGGGCGGCGCCGGCGCGGCCCTTGCGCGCCATCTCGTAGCCGTCGAGGCATGTCACGACCGACGATGCCTCGCCGGGGATGCGCATCAGCACCGATGTCACGGTGCCGCCATAGGCCACGCCGTAATAGATGCCCGACAGCATGATGATGGCCGAGGTCACGTCCATCTTGAACGTGATGGGCAGGAGGATCGCGATGGTGGTAAGCGGCCCCAGCCCCGGCAGGATGCCGACGACGGTGCCCAGGAACGCCCCGACGAAGCAGTAGAACAAATTGTCGAGGGTCAGCGTGGTGGCGAAGCCGCCCAGCAGCGCTTCCATGCGTCGGACCTCAGCGAACGTAGGTGTAGAAGGTGCGCTCGATCGGGCCTTCCGGCAGGTCGACGCGCAGCAGCCAGCCGAAGCAGACGAGGCCCACGACGGCGCAGGCGATGCCATAGCCGATCGAGGACAGCCACGAGCGACGCTCGGCAAAGCGCATGATGACGACCGTCACCGCAATGGTCGTGACGACGAAGCCCGCGTACATCGCGCCGAGCGCAAACACGGCGAACGTGGCGATGTAGATCGCGAAGGTACGGTTCGATTCCCGTGTCGCCTCGACATCGTCGGTATCGCCCCCCTCGGTCTCCCCGGCCTGGCCGGGAAAGGCCAGGACGACGAGGGCGAGCGCCACGCAGATGCCGGCCATGAGCTGCGGGAAGAAGCCGGGGCCGGGGCCGTCGAAGCCCCAGCTCTCCAGTTCCATCGCCTTCCACAGGCCGACCAGCGCCGCCGCCAGCAGCCCCAGCGTGGCGATCCGCGTGCCGCCCAGCCGGCCGAAGAGGCGCATCATGCCTTCTTGGCCATGCCGGTTTCCTTCAGGATCGGCACGAGTTCGGTCTCGATCTTCTTCAGGAGGGCGCCGTATTCCTTGCCGTCGCGATAGATCGGCTGGATGCCGAGCTTGGCGATCTGGCTGGTCACCGTCTCGTCCTTCATGACGTCGGCCAGCGCCTTGTCCATGCGCTCCTTGATCGCCGGATCGACGCCCGTCGGGAAGGCGTAGCCGAACGGTCCGTTGCTGACGGCGTCGTAGCCGAGCTCGCGCAGCGTCTTGACGTCCGGATAGTCCGGCCAGCGCGCCTCGGCGGCGGAGGCGAGGAAGCGCAGCTTGCCGGCCTCGATCTGCGGCCGCATCTCGGCCACCGTCTGGATAACCGCGTCGACATGTCCACCGATCGCGGCGGTCACAGATTCGACGCCGCCCGGGAAGACGACCCAGCGGAACTTGGCGCCGGTCAGCTTGGCAAGCTGGAACATCGCCACGACATTGGTGACGTTGTTGGAGCTGTAGGTGAGCTGCTTCTGCTTGCCCTGGTTGACGAGGTCCTCGATCGACTTGATCGGGCCGTCGGCGCGCGCACCGATCCCGTAACGCAGGGCCGCGACCTGGCCGATGATGTCGAACGCCTTCCAGGGGTCGTAGGCGACATTCATCATGTTCGGCACCGCGACGTGGCTCGAGATCGCCACGAGACCGATCGTGTGACCGTCGGGCGCGGACTGCGCGAGCGTTGTCGGGCCGAGAGCGCCGGCCCCGCCGACCACGTTCTTCACGATGACGGTCGCGTTGAGCCGCTTCTCCAGCGCCTGCGCGATGATGCGTGCGGTCAGGTCGGTCGACGCGCCGGGTGCGTTCGGATTGATGAGCGAGATTTCGCGGGCCGGCCATTTGCTGGACTGGCCGATCGCAGGAGCGGCGATCGAGATCGCGGCCAAGGCGGTGCTGCCGCGCAAGACGGTTCTACGTTTCATGTTTTTCCTCCCTTTATGGGAAGACAGTGCGGGTGCAGTCGCGCGCGGGTCAAGCCGCGCGTGCCGGCAAGCGAACCTTTTCGGTCAGCCCGCCGCCGCGCGAACCTCGACGGAGCGATCCCAGATGTTCGGCTGATCGCGGTTCGTGTAGCCAGACACGAACAGTTTCGGGTCGCCCGTCTTCACGTCGAACGTGTGCCGGCGGACGGCACCGATATTGCCGCCATAGACATGGATGCTGATCGAGCCCCTGTCGGTCAGCGCGTTGGTCACCTGGTGGATGTCGCCGACCGAGGGCACCAGCACCTCGACGTCGCCGGGCTCGAGCTTGGTGAGATTGCCCGGCACCAGCGCGCCCGTTTCGGGATGACGCGTGAAGGCAAGCGATGTCTCCGACCCGCGCAGCATGCCGACGAGGCCCCACATCTGGTGGTCGTGCACGGGGGTGTTCGCGCCCGGCCCCCACACGAAGCTCACGACGCAGAAGCGTTCGAACGGATCGCACCACAACAGGTTCTGCGCATAGCCGTGTGGCGGTACCTTCGCCGCCTGCTCGGGCAGCCAGTCGTCGTGACTGACGAGTTCGCCCAGGAGCTTGGCGCCCACCTCGACGATGGCCGCCTCGTCCTTGTCCTGCCAGGCGCCGCCGGTCAGCGACGTCATGTCCCCGATGAAACGGCGGAGGCGATCGATGCTCATTCGGCGGCCTTTCTGCTGAGGGCGGTCCCGAACACCGCCTCCGTGTCGGCACCCAAGGCGGGCGGCTCGCGATGTTTCGCCAGGCTGGTCCCGGAAATCCGGACCGGGCTCCCGAACGTCCGCGTCTTGACGCCGGACGGAAGCACCATCTCCTCGATCCATCCCATGTGCGCGACCTGCGGGTCGGCCAGGATCTGCCCGTAGGTGTTGATGCGCCCCTGCGGCACGCCGGCCTTCTCGAAGGCGGCCAGCCAGTGATCGACTCCGTGCCTGGCGAACTCGACCTCGAGCAGGTCCTTGAGCGCGACCTGATTGGCGGCACGCAGCTGGGTCGTCGCGAAACGCTGGTCGGCCAGCAGGTCGGGCCGCGCGACGACCTGCGTCACCGCCTCCCACAGCTTGTTGTTGCCGGCGGCGATGACGAAGTGGCCGTCCGCCGCCTTGAACGCCTGATAGGGCGCATTGCGCGGATGGGCGGATCCCAGCTTCTTCGGATCTTTGCCCGTGCCGAAGAATTCGCTGGTCTGGAGTGCCGCCATGCCGAGGCTGCAGCCGAGCATCGACGCGTCGATGTGGGCGCCGGGACCGCCGCCTGCGACACGCCGCAGGACCGACACCACCGTCAGCGCGGCGTAGAGGCCGGTACCGACATCGGAAACCGGCACGCCGCACTTCACCGGGGCGCCGTCGGGTTCGCCGGTGACGCTCATGATGCCGCTCATCGCCTGCACCGTGACGTCGAAGCCGCCCTCGCCCGAGCGCGGCCCGCTCTGGCCGAAGGCCGAGATCGAGCAATAGACGAGGCCGGGCTTCTCCTCGCGGAAGGACTCGTAGCCGAGGCCAAGCCTGTCCATCACGCCCGGCCGGTTGTTCTCGAGTACGACGTCGGCCGACAGGACCAGCTGCCGCGCCGCCGCCTTGTGCGCCGGATTCTTGAGGTCGAGCACGACGGACCGCTTGTTGCGGTTGATCGAGGCGAAATTCTCGCTGTAGCCGCCATGCTCGCCTTCGGTGATGGGCGGCCACTGCCGCATCATGTCGCCGTCGGGCGGCTCGACCTTGACGACTTCGGCGCCGAGGTCGGCCAGCAGCATGCCGCAATAGGGGCCGGCCAGGACCTGGCAGAATTCGACGACGCGGACTCCGGACAAGGGCTGCATGGCTAGAAGCGCCCGTCCTGCGGCGCGTAGCGCGGCCATTCGTGCGCCGCGATCTGATCGAGAGAGGGTGTCGGTTGGCCCATCCGAATCTGATACATCCAGTAGTTCGCCAACACACGCTGAACGAAGTCCCTCGTCTCGTGCAGCGGTATCGACGCGATATAGAGAAGCGGGTCCTGCCCGGCATTCAACGCACCGTCCCAGCGCATCACATTGCCGGGACCGCCATTGTAGCCGGCGGTCGTGCGCACGAGGTTGCCGTCGGTCTCGCCGAGCAGCATCGAGATATAGGCCTGTCCCAGCGCGACGTTGGTCGTGGGATCCCACGGATCGGCACCCGCGGTCTCCGGCGCGTAGCGCGTCGAGACGACGCGCGCCGTCGCCGGCATGAGCTGCATCAGGCCCATCGCGCCGACGCGCGACCGTGCTTTGGGGCTGAACGCCGATTCCTGCCGCATGAAGGCATAGACGAGGGCGCGGTCGACGGAGAAACCGCCGGTCGGCTGCCACGGCGGCACCGGATACATCGCGCCGTCATAGCCCTTGATGTTGTGCCGCTGATCCCAGTTCGCGTTGCCGACCCGCAGCGCCAGCCCGGGCAGCGATGCCTTCACCGCGAGCGCCATGACCGCCTCGATATAGCGGGGATCGTTGTCGATCGAGGCCGCGAAAAGTTCGCGTTCCGCGGCGGTCGTGGCCCCGAGCTGCAGCAATCCCAGGGCGCGGCGCGCGGCACGGTCGTCGCGCAACATGTCGGTGCGCTTGCGGTCGAGCGCCGGCAGATCCCAGTCCGGCTTGATCTCCATGCCGAGCGCGCGTTGCGCGATCAGTCCGTAGAAGGTGCGCCCGTGCAGGGCGGCGCGCTTGAGATAGGGCGCATATTTCTGCGGGTTGCCCGCCAGCAGGTTCGCGCGGGCCGCCCAGAATGCGCCCGCCGATAGCGTCCAGGACGATGCCTGGTCGGGCGAGGCATCGGCGACCATCTCGAATCGGCGGGCGGCATCGGCGGCATTGCCGCGCATGAAGCCCGACAGGGCGGCGTTCCAGTTGGCGTCGGGCGGCACGCCCGCCTCGCTCGGCACCTGCAGCGCGCGCTGCGGATCGGCCTCCAGCTGGCGGGTGCGCAGGCGACCGCGCCACAGTTCGACTTCCTGGGGACCGAGGATGTCCGCCGTCGACTTGCGGTCGAGCAGCACGAAGCCCGCGGCGAAGCCGCCATCGTCGGCCATCTGCTGCAGGCGTGCCCGCAGCTCCGACGCCTGGCCGCCATCCGCGCCATTGACGGTGCGGGCGGCGGCAAAGGTCGGCGACGGCTGGGCCTGCCCCACGAAGGTGGCCGGCGTCAGCTCCGGCCCGCCCGGGGTGCGCCGCGCCACCGCCAGCCGGTAGATCGTCGGCGCGTCGGGATGGTCGTGGTTCTCCTGCAGCCAGGCGGCGAGCTGGTCGTAGCGCGCCTGGTAGGACGGCGTCAGCAGGCGCTGCGCCCCGACATACCCCATCAGCAGCTTGTCGGTGAGCTGGGCGATCTCGGCGTCGGCCTGGCCCCAGTTCCCGGAGGCCTGGGCCTGGAAGATGCGCCGGTAGCGGTCGCGGTTCTCGTTGTCGAGGACGGTCGGCAGGTCGGCGACGACCGGTGCCTCGTCCAGTTCCAGCACCTGTACGGGCGGCGCGAACACCGGCCGCTGGGCGACCGGGCGGGCCACCGCCGGGCGGACGGCGGGCCGTGCCGCGGGCTTCGTGGCCGCAGGCTTGGCTGCCTGGGCGCGCGTCGGCTTCTTGGCGGTCTGGGCGGAGGCGGCGACCGTCGCCAGGGCGGTCGCCCCGACGAGCACGGCGGCAACGATGGTTCTCATGCCCCACCGTAGTTTGACTCGGGCTGGGGCGACAAGCGTCCGGCGGGCTATACTGGCCCCAACGGAGGAAGCCATGAATCTGCATCGGGAACGTGCCACAGCCGTCCGCCGCCTCGTCGAGGAAGCCCGGACCATCGAGAAAACCGGCGTCACGCGCGCCAATCTCGAGAAGATCGGCGGCCTGCTGTCGGGCCTGGCCAGCCGGGCCGACCTGTTCCCGCAGGAGGAGTTCCCCCTCGGCGCCGACGGCGGCATCTACCGTCTGAGCGAGGATCCCGACCACCGTTTCGCGCTCTACGCCTCTGCGGGCGGCGCCGGCAAGAAGGTCCCGCCCCACAATCACACGACCTGGGCGATCATCGCGGGCGTCCACGGTGCCGAGCGCAACGTCGTCTACGACCGGCTCGACAACGGCGCGCGCGAGGATTTCGTGCAGCTTCGCGAGGCTCCCGAGAAGGAAAAGACGCTGCGCCGCGGCGACACGATCGCCTTCCTGGCGGACGATTTCCATCACATCGAGACGCCGGCCGGGTCGGGCAATGCGCTGCATCTCCATTTCTACGGCCTCAGCCTCGAACATCTGCCCGGCCGCGTGACGGTCGATCCGTCGAGCGGGGCGGCCAAGCGGTTCATGGCCAAGGCCAAGATCCTGACGCCGCTTCTGTCGCCCGCACAGGTCAAGGCGATGCTGGGCGGCGGCGAGGCATTCGCCTTCCTGGACGTCCGCGAGGAAGGGGAATTCTCGACCGCCGGACATCCCCTGTTCGCCACGCCGCTCCCGCTTTCCCGCCTCGAGCCGCGGGCGTTCGCGCTCCTGCCCGACCTGCACGCGCCCATCGTGCTGATGGACAGCGGCGATGAAGGCCAGATGGGGCGGGCCAACCGGGCCGCCGCCGTTCTCAGCCGCCTGGGCTATACCGATCTCTCGGTCATGGACGGCGGCCTCAAGGCTTGGCGCGATGCCGGGTACGAGGTGTTCACGGGCGTCAACGTGCCCAGCAAGGCGTTCGGCGAAGTCGTGGAGCACGCGAACGACACGCCGCGGATCGACGCCGCCGACCTCCAGAAGCTGGTCGACGACGGGACGGACCTGGTGATCCTCGACTCGCGGCCGATGCCGGAATTCCACAACATGTCGATCCCGGGAGGGATCGACTGTCCCGGCGCCGAACTGGTCTATCGCGTGAAGGATTTCGCGCCCAACCCGGAAACCCTGGTCGTCGTGAACTGTGCCGGCCGGACCCGGTCGATCATCGGCGCCCAGTCGCTGATCAATGCCGGCCTGCCCAACAAGGTGATCGCGCTCAAGAACGGCACGATGGGCTGGCACCTTGCCGGCCTGAAGGTCGCCCGCGGCGAGACCAGGAGCTTCGGGCCGCAGGGACCGGAAGCGGCTCGTTTCGCCCAGTCGGCGGCTGCCGACATCGCCCGGCGGATGGGCGTGAAGACCATCGACAAGGCGGGCCTGGCGGCCCTGGAGAACAAGGGCGGACCGCTCTACCGCCTCGACGTCCGCGATCCCGCCGAATATGCGCAGGGCCACCTCAAGGGCTTCCGCCATGCCGCCGGCGGCCAACTCGTCCAGGCGACCGATCAATATGTCGGCGTCCGCAACGCCACCATCGTCCTGCATGACAATGACGGGGTGCGGGCCACCATGACGGCGCACTGGCTGCTGCAGATGGGGTGGCGCGAGACCTACGTGCTCGCCCATGCGCCGGCCCCGGACGAGCTCACGACCACGCCCGAACCCCGCTATCCGGCAGGCTTCGCCGTGCCGACGGCCGCGACCCTTGCTCCCGCCGAGCTCGAGCGACAGCTCTCGGACACGCTGGTCGTCGATCTCGACACCTCGCTGCGCTACCGCGACGGCCATGTCCCGGGAGCATGGTTCGCGGTGCGCGCGAATTTGGCGCGCTCCGTGCCCGAAATGATCGGCAAGCAGGGCGGTGTCGCCCGCATCGTGGTGGCGGCCCCCGACGACGAGATCGCTTCGCTTGCGGCGGCCGAAATCGCCGCCGCGGTGCCCGACCGGCCAACGCTTATTCTTCGTGGCGGAACGAAAGCCTGGATTGCCGCCGGCCAGCCTGTCGAGACGGGCCACGTCCGGATGGCCGATCCCCCGACCGACGTCTGGTATCGGCCCTACGACCACAAAGAGGACGTCGAGGCGGCGATGCGACAGTACCTGGAGTGGGAGGTCGACCTCGTTCCGCAGGTCGCCCGCGACGGCGACGCGCGATTCTCGGTCCTGAAACGCTAGAAACGGCGGAACGGCTTGCATTTCAGGGCCTTGCCACTTCGTCGCGCGCGCTTGACACCCTTCGGGCTGGCAAATAGGTTCCGGCGCGTTTTTCATTGTGGCCGCACCGTCCCGGTGGGGCTGCGGTGGGGAGCCCGGAACGGAGCGTCCGGTTATGGCTGAAGACGATCGCAAGCCGAGTCCCGATGAGCTCGACCGTCGCCTGAAAGGCGTCCGGCAGGCCTATCAGGAAGGAACGGGGCGGAAGTCGCGGCCCGCAGCAAATGTCGGTGGCGGCGGCGAAAAGCTGGGCGTCGGCATGCGGATCGCAGTCGAACTGGTGGCGGGAGTCGTTGCGGGAGCCTTCATCGGCCTGATGGCCGACCAGTGGCTGGGGACAAAACCCTGGTTGCTGATCGTGGGGTTCGTGCTGGGGTGCTGTGCGGCGTTCTTGAACGTCTATCGGGTTGCGCAGGCTGAAGAGCGGCGCAGCAAAACCTCCCCGGGTGAAAAGTAGAGCAGATTTGGGGATAGAGTATCGTGGCCAGCCCGCTCGAGCAGTTTGCTATCCAGGACGTAAGCGCCCCGCTGTTCAGCATCGGTGGCCACCACATCGCCGTTACGAACTCCGCCATCTTCATGATGGCCTCGGTCGTCCTGTCGGCCGGCCTGCTCCTGGTGGGCGCCGGCAAGGGTGCGATGATCCCGGGCCGTATCCAGGCGATGGCCGAACTCTTCTACGAGTTCATAGCCAATATGATACGGGACAATGTCGGCACCGGCGGCAAGAAGTTCTTCCCGTTCATCTTCTCGCTCTTCATCTTCACGCTGTTCGGCAACATCCTCGGGATGCTCCCCTACGGTTTCACCTTCACGTCGCAGATCGCCGTCACGTTCTTCATGGCGGCCGTGGTGTTCCTCGGCGTGACGCTGATCGGCCTGTTCAAGCACGGCCTGCACTTCTTCTCGCTGTTCTTCCCGCACGGCGCGCCGCTCTTCACCGCGCCGATCCTGATCCCCATCGAGCTGGTCTCCTATCTCAGCCGCCCGATCAGCCTGTCGGTCCGACTGTTCGCCAACATGACGGTCGGCCACGTGCTGCTGAAGGTTCTGGCCGGCTTCGTCGTGGCGCTCGGCATCTTCGGCGTCGTGCCGCTGGTGGTCCTGGTCGCGATCACGGCGCTGGAGCTGCTGGTCGCGCTGCTGCAGGCCTACATCTTCACGATCCTCTGCTGCATCTACCTGAACGACGCGCTGCACCTGCACTAGTCGCGGCGCCCGTACCCATCCATCCATCACGTCAAAGCTGAAAAACAGGAGATAGACATGGACGCTTCAGCCGCGAAGTTCATCGGCGCAGGCCTCGCTGCCATCGGCATGATCGGTGCCGGCATCGGCGTGGGCAACGTGTGGGCCAGCTACATCACCGCCCTGTCGCGCAACCCGGCTTCGAAGGGCGAGATCGGCGCCAACATCTGGATCGGCTTCGCCGTCACCGAGGCCATCGCGCTGTTCGCGCTGATCGTCGCGCTGATCGCCCTCTTCGCCTGAGTTCGATCGTGCCCACTCAGGCACTTCGAATCTCGGTTTCGGCTGCGGCCCTGATCGGGTTGCCGGTTGCCGCCCAGGCAGCCGGCATGCCGCAGTTCGACCTGACGAGGTTCCCCACCCAGATCTTCTGGCTGGTGGTGTGCTTCGCCGTCCTCTACGTGCTCATGGCCAACCTGGTCCTGCCGCGCATCGGCAAGACCATCGAGGACCGCGAGCGCAAGATCCAGACGGACCTCGACGCTGCCCAGAAGGCCAACGACGCCGCCCGTGCAGCCGCGGCCGAGCAGGACAAGGCGCTCGCCGAGGCGCGCACGCAGGCTTCCGGCCTGATCCGCGCCGCTTCGGAAGCCGCTGCGGCCGAGACCTCGGCCAAGATGCACGAAGTGAGCGATCGGCTGGGTGCCGACATCGTCGCCGCCGAACGGCGGATCGGCGAGCAGCGGTCCCAGGCGCTCGACGGCCTTTCCGGCATGTCGACGGAGATCGCCTCGGCAGTGCTGGGCAAGCTGGTGGGATCGGCCGATCCTGCGCAGGTCGCCCGCGCCGTCGACGAGGCAGCAAAGGCAGGCAAGCGATGATCGGCACCGCATGGGCGGCCGACGCACATGGCGGCGGCGGCATGTTCTCTGACCCGACCTTCTGGGTCGCCGTCGCCTTCGTGCTGTTCCTGGCGATCGCCGGCAAGGCGATCCTCAAGGGCCTGACGAAGCTCCTCGACGACCGTACAGCCCTAATCGCGCGCACCCTCGGCGAGGCCGAGAAGCTGCGCAACGAGGCGCAGAAGGCGCGCGACGATGCCCAGAAGAGCCTGGCGGACTCCGCCAAGCTCGCCCAGGAGATCGTGGCCCAGGCCAAGCAGGAGGCCGAGCGCCTCGCCCAGCATGCCGCCGAGGAGCGCGTCGCGCTCATCGCCCGGCGGGAGCAGCAGGCTAAGGACCGCATCGCCCAGGCCGAGGCCCAGGCCTCGCGCGAGGTACGCAACATGGCCGTCGACGTCGCGCTCGCCGCGACCCGCACGCTCCTCAAGGAGCAGGTCGGCGCCGGCCGCACCCAGGCGCTGATCGACGACGCGATCTCGGAACTGCCGCGTCGCCTGCACTGATACCGGAAAATTAGGGATCGCCCGCAAACAACAAACGCGGGCAACCTGGTGCCCCCGCCGCAAGGCGGGGGCTTTTTCTTTGCCGCCTGCCACGCCTCGCTCAGGCGTAGGCCACCCAGCCGCGCCAGCAGAGAGCGGCATAGAACAGGCTGACCGACCGGAAGCCGGCTTCGCACAGGATAGCCTCGTCCTGCTCGGGCGAAAGCAGGTTGAGGCGCTCGCTCACTGCAGTTTGTGCCTTGCGCGCCTGATCGGGAGCTGCCCCCGCCGCAACGGCAAAGGCAGCATAGCGCGACAGCCACACTGCCCTCTCTTCATCGTGTTGCGGAAAGCTCAAATGGGCCGCCACGAAGGGGGCGCCCGGTTTGAGGCGCCGCCGGATCTCCGCCGCCGTCCGCCGCCGCTCGACGGGCGACAGCAAATGCAGGGTGAGAAGGCAGGTCGCCGCGTCGAAAGGGCCCTCGGGCGCATCGTCGACATAGCCATGGTGCAGGCCGACGCGTGCGCGCAATGCGCCAAGCGTCCGCTCCGCCTCCCTCAGCATCTCCGCTGCCGGATCGATGCCGACGAAGGACCATCCCGGCTGCGCCTCGGCAAACGCCCGAAGTTCCAGGCCGCCACCCGCACCGACCACCAGGACTGTGCCGTCCAGTGGCGCGCGCTCCGACAGGAGCAGGCTCGTCATACGGTGCAGGTCGGCGAAGCCAGGCACGAAACGTGGCGGGCCCTCGGCATATCGGGCGACATGGGCGGGATCGGAAAACGGCGCAAGGAGCGCCTCGGGAGAACCACTAACCATGTACCGCCTCCAAGGCCTGCCTACCCCCACGCGCGGCGACCCGCTTGTGGACGTCGGCACTCAATGCAGCGAGCGTCACCTTGCTAAACCGGGCAAGCAACATAGCCTCCGCCTCGTCCAAGGCATGCCCGAGAGCTGCATTCACCGCCTGTTCCACCAGGCAGCCCGGCGCCTCGGTACGGTTCGCCATCACGAGCAGCGTCGGCGCTCCCAACGCCTCGTAGACATCGCGCAGAGTCACCCGGGACAGATCGCATTCCAGTGACCAACCGCCGCCATGTCCCTTCTCCGACCGGACATAACCCTGCTCGCGCAATCCAGCCATGATCCGACGGACAACGACTGGGTTGGTATCCATCGCCTTGGCGAGCTTCTCGGAAGTGACGGGGACTTGCTCCCCGGCCATGTGCAACAAAACGTGCAGCACGCTCGATAATCGACTGTCGCGCCTCATGTAACTGTACATGTTACATGAGGCGCCGTCCGTCAAGCTCCAGCGGCGCGGGCCAAGGCTGCTTTCGGTCGAGCGAGTTTGAACGGAGCCCGGCGGCCCCGAGGCCAGACGATACAGACGATCGCTACAGCGGCGTCGTGGAGGCGACCACGCTCGACGATGTCGGCCGACATCGAGGCTCGTGGTCGCGTTCCGGTTCGGTCGAAGGCGGCTACTCGGCCGCCTGCTTCATCGGATCGGTGCCCGGCGGGTTGTTGGACGGCTTCCAGCGCAGGACCGGCTTGCGCGCCGCCAGCGTCTCGTCGAGACGGCGGCGGGGTGCGTAGAGCGGCGCCGCCTTGAAGGACTCGGCCGCGGTGCCCGACTTCGCACGCTCGGCGAGCGACCGCAGCGCACCGATGAACTGGTCGAGGTCCTCCTTGGCCTGGCTCTCGGTCGGCTCGATCAGCATCGCGCCATGCACCACCAGCGGGAAGTACATGGTCATCGGGTGATAGCCTTCGTCGATCATCGCCTTGGCGAAGTCGAGCGTGCTGACGCCGGTGTCCTTGAGGAAACTGTCGTCGAACAGCGCCTCGTGCATGCAGGGACCGTCGAAAGCCGGGGTCATCACGTCCTGCAGCGCGGCCATGATGTAGTTGGCCGACAGCACGGCGTCCTCGGAGGCCTGCTTCAGGCCGTCGGCACCGTGGCTCATGATGTAGGCCAGCGCGCGGCTGAACATGCCCATCTGGCCATGGAATGCCTTGAGCCGGCCGAACGGCTTGCCGTCCACCTTGGCGCCGTCCTCGGCCACCCGCCAGGAATCGCCGTCCTTCACGATCCACGGATAGGGCGCGTAGGGCGCGAGCGCCGCCGACAGCACCACCGGCCCCGCCCCCGGCCCGCCGCCGCCGTGCGGCGTCGAGAAGGTCTTGTGCAGGTTGATGTGCATGCAGTCGATGCCGAGGTCGCCCGGCCGCACCCGGCCGACGATGGCGTTGAAGTTGGCGCCGTCGCAGTAGAAGTAGGCGCCCGCCTCGTGCACGGCCTTGGAGATCTCGACGATCTCGCTTTCGAAGAGGCCGCACGTGTTGGGATTGGTCAGCATGATCGCCGCCACGTCGGGACCCAGCGCCGCCTTGAGCGCGGCGAGGTCGACGCGGCCACGGTCGTTGGCCGGGATCGGCTTCACCGCGAAGCCGAGCGCGGCCGCCGTGGCGGGGTTCGTGCCGTGCGCCGATTCCGGTGCCAGCACGACCTTGCGCTGGGCGCGTTCGCCCTTCGCCTCGAGGGCGGCAGCGATCGCCATCATGCCGCACATCTCGCCGTGCGCGCCGGCGGCCGGCGACATCGCGACGGCGGGCATGCCGGTCAGCGTCTTCAGCCAGTGCGCCAGCCGGTCGATCAGCTCGAGCGCCCCCTGCACGGTCGAGACCGGCTGCAGCGGATGCAGGTCGCCGATGCCGGAGAGGCGCGCGACCTTCTCGTTGAGCCGGGGATTGTGCTTCATCGTGCACGAGCCCAGCGGGTAGACGCCCATGTCGATGGCGTAGTTCTTCTGGCTGAGGCGCGTGTAGTGCTGCACCACCTGCGGCTCGGAGAGGCCCGGCAGGCCGATCTCGCCCTTGCGGCGCAGGCCGTTCAGCCGGTCCTTGACCTTCGGCGGCTCGGGCAGGTCGACGCCGCTGCGGCCGGGCTGGCCCATCTCGAAGATGAGCGGCTCCTCGATCTGCAGCGCACGGTTGCCGGTGAAGGTCGGCTGCGCCGACTTCGCGGCGCCGACGACACCGCCGGCACGCCCCTGGGAACGGTCGAGCGACTGTACCATCACAGCACCTCCTTCAGCGCGGCGACCAGCGGATCCATGCCGAGGTCGGTGGCGGTCTCGGTCGCCGCCAGCAGCAGCAGGTTCTCGACCGACGGATCGTCCGGGATCAGGCGCGACACGGGCAGACCGCCCAGGATGCGCTTCGCCGCCAGCGCCTCGACGACGGGCGCGGCAGGCTTCGGCAGCCGCACCGTGAACTCGTTGAAGAAGCTGTCGTTCAGCACCTTCACGCCGGGAATCGCGGCGACCTTGTCGGCAAGCTGCGAGGCCTTGGCATGGTTGAGTTCGGCCAGCCGGGTGAAGCCGGCCTCGCCCAGCAGGGTGAGGTGCACCGTGAAGGCGAGCGCGCAAAGGCCCGCGTTGGTGCAGATGTTCGAGGTCGCCTTCTCGCGACGGATATGCTGCTCGCGCGTGCTGAGCGTCAGCACGAAGCCGCGCTGGCCGTCGGCATCGACCGTCTCGCCGACGAGGCGACCCGGCATCTGGCGCATGTACTTGTCGCGCGTGGCGAAAAGGCCGACATACGGTCCGCCGAAGCCGAGCCCGTTGCCGAGCGACTGCCCTTCGCACACCACGATGTCGGCGCCCATCTCGCCCGGCGGCGTGACGAGGCCCAGCGACACGATCTCGGTCACGACCACGATCAGCAGTGCGCCCGCGGCGTGGCAGGCCTCGGCCAGCTTCGTGAAGTCGCGCACATGGCCGAAGAAGCTCGGGTTCTGCACGACGACGCAGGACGTCTCCTTGTCGACCGCCCCGATCAGGTCCTCCAGCCCCTCTGCATCCACCTTCGAGACGACGGCCTTGAAGCCTTCCCACTTCGCCGTGGTGTCGATCACGCTGCGGTACTGCGGATGCAGGCCACCGGAGATCAGCGCCTTGTGTCGGCGCGTCACGCGGTTGGCCATCAGCACCGCCTCGGCGGTGCCCGTCGAGCCGTCGTACATCGAGGCGTTGGCGACCTCCATGCCGGTGAGCAGCGTGACCTGCGTCTGGAACTCGAACAGGTACTGCAGCGTGCCCTGCGTGATCTCCGGCTGGTACGGCGTGTAGGACGTGAGGAACTCGCCGCGCTGGATCATGTAGTCGACGGTCGCCGGCACATGGTGGCGGTAGGCTCCGGCGCCGATGAAGAACGGCGCCGTGGCGGGCGAGACGTTCTTCGCCGCCATGGCCTGGAAGGCCCGCTCGACCTCGAGCTCGCCCTGATGGTCGGGCAGGTCCCGGACCTTGCCGCTGAGGCGGGCCGATTCCGGCACGTCCCTGAACAGCTCGTCGACCGACTTCGCGCCGACGACGCCGAGCATCTCGCGCCGGTCGGCCTCGGTGAGGGGGAGATAACGCATTGAAGCTCCTAGAAAGTGCTCTTTGCTGGGGGCGCGGCACTCCAGTGCCGCGATCTTCCCAGAACATCGACCAAGACGCGCGACTGGAGTCGCGCGCGCCCAGCCATGATCAGCCCAGGCTCTTCACGAAGGCTTCGTAGGCGGCCTCGTCCATCAGGCCGTCGAGTTCGCCCTTGTCGGAAAGCTTGATCTTGAAGAACCAGCCCTTGCCCATCGGCTCGGCATTGACGTCGCCCGGCGCGTCGGCGAGGCCGGCATTGCCCTCGACCACCTCGCCCGAGACCGGCGCGTAGATGTCGGAGGCCGCCTTCACGGATTCGACGACCGCGCAGGCCTCGCCCTTGGCGACGGTGCGGCCGGCGGCCGGCACCTCGACGAACACGACGTCGCCGAGCTGCTCCTGCGCGTACTGGGTGATGCCGATCGTGCCGACCTCGCCCTCGATGCGGATCCACTCATGCTCTTCGGTGTATTTGGTCTCGGCCATCTGACTCTCCCTATCCGCGGTAGTAGGCGTGTTTGACGAAAGGCATGGGAACGATCTCGGCCGGCACGGGCTTGCCGCGCACCATGAGATCGACCTTGGTTCCATTGGCCGACTGCGCCTTGTCGACGTAGCCCATGGCCACGGCACGGCCGAGCGTCGGCGCGAAGCCACCCGACGTGACCTTGCCGACGATATTGCCGCCGATGGCGATCTCGGCGCCCTCGCGCGCGATCGCCTTGCCTTCCGGCAAGAGACCGACCCGCTTGCGCGACGCGCCCTCGGCGATCTGCTTCAGGATCACGGCGTCCCCGGGGAAGCCGCCGGCGCGGCTGCCGCCGGCACGGCGATCCTTGCCGATGCTCCAGACGAGCACGGCCTCGACCGGCGTCGTGCCGGTGTCGATGTCGTGCCCGTAGAGGCAGAGGCCCGCCTCGAGCCGCAGCGAGTCGCGCGCCCCGAGACCGATCGGCTTGACCTCGGAGTTGGCGAGCAGCTTGCGCGCGATCTCGTCCGTCCGGTCGGCCGGCGTCGAGATCTCGTAGCCGTCGCCCCCGGTGTAGCCGGAGCGCGTGACGTAGCAGCGTGCACCGTCGATCACGACATAGGCGCCGGTCATGAACTTCATGGTCGCGACCTGGGGCGCGAGCCGCGACAGAACGGTCGACGCCAGCGGCCCCTGCAGGGCGAGGAGCCCGCGCGAGAACATCGGCTCGACCTCGCAGGCCGCACTCAGATGCTTCTGCATGTGCGCGAGGTCGGCGTCCTTGCAGGCGGCATTGATGACGACGAGCAGGTGGTCGCCCGTGCTGGTCACCATGAGATCGTCGAGGATGCCGCCCTCTTCATTGGTGAATTGGGTGTAGCGCTGCTGGCCCGGCTGCAGCCCGGCGATATCGCCCGGCACGATCGTCTCTATCGCAAGCGCCGCGTCGTGGCCGGGCTTGGCGGTGAGCCGCACCTGGCCCATGTGCGAGACATCGAACAGGCCGCAGGCGGTGCGGGTGTGCGCGTGCTCGGCAAGGATGCCGGCCGGGTATTGGACCGGCATCTCGTAACCGGCGAACGGAACGAGTCGGGCGCCCAGCTCGCGGTGCAGGTCGTAAAGCGGCGTGCGCTTCAGGGGGCCGGTCGAGGGTTCGCTCAAGGCAGTCTCCGTCAGAGTCGCGTTCGACGGCGCAAGAATTGCGCCGCGTGCGACCCCCTCTGTCCGGAGACCTGAAAGATTCGGCGGGCAGATGCCGGCCTTACTTCGTCGGTGGGCGACCGCCTTACCAGCAGACGCCACTTTCCAGAGACCCATCCCCCTGCGGTCCGTTTGCCTGAGAGTTTCCGGGGCCGGTTGCTCCTTCGGCGCCGTCCTTGGCGGACGGGCTCTCCCACAGGGTTCGACTGGGTGGCCGACCATAGGCGGCGTCCCTTGCCGCGTCCACGCGCAAACCCGGGCGGCTTTCCGATTCACGGGGAAAAATTGCCGCGTCCACGGCCGCCAACCCCTTGTAACGACGGGGCAAGTCGAAGCCACGGCGCGGCGCCCTCGCAAATCCCGCGGGCCCGACGCCCTTCCTTAAGTGAGCGCTCCCTCATAGATTGAACCATGGGAAAAGCCGAAGAGACGAAAGCCCGGATCGAGCGCGCCGCCTTGACCCTGTTCGTTGCGCGCGGCGTCCCGGAAACCACCACCCGCGAGATCGCCATGGCCGCCTCGATCGCGGAGGGCACGATCTATCGCCACTTTCCCAGCAAGGAGCAGCTCGCGCTCGACCTGTTCCTCCGTCATCACCGCGCGCTGGCCAGTGCCGTGGCCGAGGCGCACCGGCCGCTCACCGGCCTACGCGACAAGATCCAGGCCATCGTCCGCTGCTACTGCGAATGGGCGGACCGGGACTGGTCGCTGTTCGCCTACCACCTGCTCACCCAGCACCTGTTCCTGGCACTGGTGCCCGACGGCACGCCCAATCCTGTCGACGTCGTGCGCGAAGTCATCGTGAGTGCCATGACCGCCGGCGAAATCCCCATACGAGACCCTGACCTTGCCGCCGCCGCTGCCATCGGTACCGTGATGCAGCCCGCCACCTACAAGGTCTACGGCCGCTTCGAGGGCCCTCTCTCCGATCACGTGACTTTTTTTGCCGCCGCCGCCTGGGCGGTGCTGGCCGTCCCGGAAAGCTAGACAGCGCCTGTCGCCACTTCGAAGGTCGCGAGACGCTCCGGGTCGGCCACGACCTCGATCCCGGCGATTCGGCCCTCGACCACGAGGGGAAGCAGCACGAGGAGGAGCCGGCCCTGCGGCGCCACGACGACGCCGACGCGGCCATCGACCAGCGCGGCGCGTGCGAGCTGCGCCCGGCCCTTGAAGAACTCTGCCACCGGCCGGGCGCCGCGCAGGCCGGCATGGTTGCCGAGGGCGACCGCGGCGGCGTCGGCGCGGACCGCCACGTCGGGATCGAGCACCGCCAGCAGCCCCTCGAAATCGCCGTCGCGCGAAGCCGCGAGGAAGGCATCGACGACCTTCCGCTGACGCGCCAGTTCGACTTCGGAAACGGCCGGCGCCCCCTGGACGCGACGGCGGGCACGGCTGGCGAGCTGACGGGTGGCCTCCGCCGTACGGCCGACGACCGCGGCGATCTCGTCGAACGGGATGTCGAACATGTCGTGCAGCACGAAGGCCACGCGCTCGGCTGGGGTCAGCGCCTGCAGCACTACGAGCATCGCAAGGCCAACCGAATCCGCGAGCTGCGCTTCCAACTCGGGCTCGAAGCCGCCTGACCTGTCGCCGGCCGGCGCACTATCGTCGAGCGCCTGCTCGCGGCGCGATTTGCGGGCACGCAGCATATCGAGGCAGATGCGCGCCGTGACCGTGGTCAGCCAGCCGCCGAGATTGTCGATGCCGCCCATGTCGCTGCGATTGAACCGCAGCCAGGCTTCCTGGACGGCATCCTCGGCTTCCGCGGACGAGCCCAGCATCCGATAGGCCACGCGCTGCAGATGGGCCCGATTGGCCTCGAAGTGCTCTGTCAGAAATTTCTGCTCGTCCATCGTCACAGTCTCCCGTCGCCATCCGTCAATGCCATGACGGCCCGCACGGGGCCGCTGTGACACCGAAGGAGAAGCATCGTGCAAGCTCGTATGAAGAACCCCGCCCTCGTCCTTCCTGAAGCGATGAAGGCCATGCTTGCCCTGGGGGCAATCGCTCACAAGGCAGGTGTCCCGCAGAACACGCTGTACATGGTCCATCTGCGCGCGAGCCAGATCAACGGCTGCAGCCTCTGCGTCGCCATGCACGCGCGCGAACTGAAGAATGCCGGCGAGAGCGACGACCGTATCTACGCCGTGGCGGCGTGGCGCGAAGCACCGTGGTTCACGGATGCCGAGCGCGCGGCGCTCGCCCTCACCGAGGCCACCACACGCCTCGCGGACAAGGAGGACGCGATACCCGATACCGTCTGGGAGGAAGCGCGCCGCTACTATGATGAGACGGCGCTCTCCGGTCTGCTGATCGCGATCGCCAGCATCAACGTCTGGAACCGGCTGAACGCGGCGACCCGTCAGGTCGCAGGATCGTTCGGCTGACGCTCGGCTCTCAGGCCGCGACATACACCCAGGCTTCGAGACCGGACTTCAGGCGCACCTCGACGCGCTTGTAGTCGGAGACCTCGTAGGTGTCGGCCGCTGACAGCTCCGCGGCCGTCAGGACGAGCACGCGGCCGGGGATCTCGTCCGAGGGATTTCCGGTCGGGCGTGCGATCAGGTGATGCGTCTTGCCGCTCGTCTTCACCACCCCGGCGTCGGTGATCTCCAGGAGACCGGCGACATAGCCGGGCAGGACGTCGGCAGAGCCTTCCAGCCGGCGCCCGAACGTGGCGCGCTGCACCTCGTCCTGCTGCAACGTGCCGTAGGAGAAGAGCCGGACAGTGCCGGCCATCAGCTTTCGCGGCTGAGCGCCGCGAAGGCTTCGGCGAAGGCCTCGCGCCCGCCGCCAAGGCCGGTCTCGTTGAAGATGTCGGCCGTGAGGGACTGCACCGCAGTCTCGTCGACCCGCACGCCGTTGCCGGCGAGGAAGCCGCGCGCGGCCGCCACGGCCTCGTCCATCGCGCCGCCCTTGCGATAGAGCTGGTAGTAGTCGGGATGGCCGCCACGGCCCAGCGCCTCGGCGATCACGTCGGTGAAATTGACCACACGCAGCGAGGGGTAGATCGCCTCCGCCCCCGCCAGCGCGCGATGGCAGGAATGGTACATGGTGACGATCGTATTGGCCTCCGCCTCGATCGCCCCCCGCACGAGGTCGCGATGGATCGCCTGCTCGCGCGCCTTGAACTTGGCGGCCTGGCCGCCGCAGGCGTAAGAGAAGCCTGAATCCTGCGACAGCTCGACCAGTTCGAGGTTCGGCACGGCGCGCATCAGCGCCCGCATGCTCTCGACGGTCGCACCGATCCCCTGGTGCTCGTGGATGACCACGCGCCGCCGCGGCTGGTCGGGCAAGAAGCGCGCCTTCAGCGCCTCGAGGTTGGCGGCAAGGAATTCGCTGACATGGCCGAGATCGAAGGACGGCGCCTCGACGTCCTTCTCAAGCTCGTCGAAATTCTTGGTGCAGGTCGGGCACCAGGTCAGCACCTTCGAGGCGCCCGACTGGCCGAAACGCTGGAAGGTGCGATGGCCCATGCGCTCGTAGGTGGCCAAGTCGGCTTCCTGGAACTGGTACACCCCGCAGCAATGCGCCGTGCCGCCGACCACATCGAAATCGAGGTCGAGCGCGTCGAGGATATCCATCACGTTCAGCACGATATGCGGCGTCCGCAGCACGTTGCAGCCCGTGTAGAAGAGGATGTCGGCAGTTCGCCGCTCCGCCGGCTGCAGGATGCGCCGCAGCGTTTCGGACGGAAGCTGCATGCTGGCCAGCAGTCGCACCGCCTGGGCCATGTGGCGAAAACGCTCCGCCGCCTTGGCGGCACCCTCCACGGTGGGACGCTCGGCCTGCAGCGATTTCATCTTGGCGATGGTGACCCACTGGCGGACGTTGATGTCCTCGGGACACGCCGCCGTGCATTGCGCGCTGCCGTCGCAGGCATTCAGCCACGCCGCGAGGCCGGGCGCGGCCGGCCCGCCCTCGCGCGTCAGCGACACCAGCTCGCCGACCCGCTGCAGGGCCTCGCCCGACCCGAGGCCCGCCTCGCGGGCCGTCGGACAGGCTTCGAAGCACTTGCCGCAGGTGGTACAGCGATCCGCCGCTTCCGCGACCAACGCTTCCAGCCTGTCGGCATAGGCGCTCATCTCACCGCGCTCCGGCGCGCCGGTTGTAGTTGAGTTCCTCCATCGTCGGCCGCAGGCCGACGGCGATGCGATAGCCCGAAAGCTCGCTCACCTGGCTGAACGGGATCGTGAGCGCCAGCTCCTCCTGGGACTGCGCCCGCGGATTGCGCTCGGACAGGCGGTAGTCCGCATTGAAATCCTGCCCCTGCACCACCCGGCCGCTGCCGTCGATGATGCGGACGAAGTAGGGCACGCTGGTCGTGCCGGAGGAGACCGACGGGCCGGCGACGGCGGCGACGCGCATCAGCAGCTTGATGTCCATCCGGTTGCCGCTGATCGAGCAGCTCGTCGCCGAACCGACCAGGGTCGCCTCGTAGGCCACGTCGCGCGGGTCGCGGCCGGGACCGTCCTTGAAGTGCGTCAGCCGCCCGGCGTCCTGCACCGTGAAAGGCGTCGGGCAATAGGCCTTGGCCTGCTCGGAGGACTTGCCGCCGCCGCAGCCGGCGAGAACGAGCGCCAGCGCGACAGGCGCGGCGCGAACCAACTTTTCCATGATCATGCCAGTGTCTTGTGGGCGCCGTCGCACAGCGGCTTCTTGTTCGAGTGCTTGCAGGCACAGAGCCAATAGTCGCCGGCTCGTTCCGCAGTATATTTCATCGGGGAGATGCCGCTGCCCTTGTGGCTGCCGTCGCAGAAGGGCTGGCTGCCGGACAGGCCGCAGGCGCACCACCAGTAATCCTTGCCCGCCTCCAGCGTCACTTTCGCAGGTGCCTTTGCCGCGACAACCGGCTCGGTCATGTTGCTTTCCCCGTTGCGGCGGCTTTGTTACGGTGCCGCGCCGATCCGTGTCGCGCGGACTCTAGGCAATGGTCCGCAGGCCCGCAAGCGAACGGGCCGGCATCCCGTCGAACGATTTTTCATGAACGCCCCACACAAAAAGCCGCTTACGATCCTGCTCGCCAGCCCCCGCGGCTTCTGCGCCGGGGTCGACCGTGCCATCCAGATCGTCGAACGCGCCATCGAGCGCTACGGGCGGCCCGTCTATGTCCGCCACGAGATCGTCCATAACCGCTTCGTGGTCGAGAACCTCGAGGCCAAGGGCGCGATCTTCGTCGACGAGCTGGACGAAGTGCCCGACGACCGTCCCGTGGTCTTTTCCGCCCATGGCGTACCGAAGGCGGTGCCCGCGGAAGCCGGCCGGCGCAACCTCGTCTATGTCGACGCGACCTGTCCGCTGGTCTCCAAGGTCCATCGCGAGTCCGAGCGTCATCACGCCGCGGGACGAACCGTGGTGCTGATCGGCCATGCCGGTCATCCCGAGGTCATCGGCACCATGGGCCAGCTCCCCGACGGCGCCGTGCTCCTGGTCGAGGACGTGGCCCAGGCCGAGGCGCTCGAAGTGCCCGATGCCGGCAATCTCGCCTACGCCACCCAGACCACGCTGTCGGTCGACGACACGACCGCGATCGTGGCCGCGCTGCGCCGGCGCTTTCCCGCCATCCAGGGCCCGAAGCTGGAGGACATCTGCTACGCCACGACCAACCGCCAGGCGGCGGTGAAGGCGATCGCGCAACGCTGCGATGCGCTGGTCGTGATCGGCGCCCCCAACTCGTCGAACTCCATGCGCCTCGTCGAGGTCGCCGCGAACTACGGCTGCCCGCGCTCCCGGCTGGTGCAACGGGCGGGCGACATGGACTGGGACTGGCTCGAGACCGGCTGGACCGAAGGCCCCCGCCGGCTCGGCATCACCGCGGGCGCCTCCGCCCCCGAACTGCTGGTCGACGAGCTGATCGAGGCCTGCCGCGCGCGCTACGACGTCACGGTCGAGGAAGTGCGAACGACCGAGGAGAGCGTCGTGTTCAAGCTGCCGCGCGCGCTGGTGGCCTGATGGCCGTCTATACGGAAGTCAGCGACACCGAGCTCGACGCCTTCCTCACCGAATACGACATCGGCGAAGCCGAATCGTTCAAGGGGATCGCGGAAGGGGTCGAGAACTCCAACTACCTGCTCAAGACGACGAAGGCGCAGTATCTCGTCACGCTCTACGAGAAGCGTGTCGATCCGAAGGACCTGCCCTTCTTCCTCGGACTCATGGATCATCTGGCCGATCGCGGCCTGAACTGCCCGCGGCCGATCCACGGCCGCGACGGAAATGCGCTGCGCACCCTCGCCGGCAAGCCGGCAGCGATCACCAGCTTCCTGCAGGGCATGTCGCCGCGCCGCATCGCGGTGGCACACTGCGCGCCAGTCGGCGAGGCACTGGCCCGGCTCCATCTGGCGGGGCGCGACTTCGCGCTGAAACGCACCAATGCGCTCTCGGTGCCGGGCTGGCGGCCGCTCTACGAGGCCTCGCGCAAGCATATCGACCGGGCGCTCGACGACGAGCTGGGCGCCGAGATCGCGTTCTTCGAAGCCAATTGGCCGAAGGAACTTCCGGCCGGCGTGATCCATGCCGACCTGTTCAACGACAACGTCTTCTTCCTGCACGACCGCCTGTCCGGCCTGATCGATTTCTATTTCGCCTGCAACGACCTGCTCGCCTACGACGTCGCGATCTGCCTCAACGCCTGGTGCTTCGAGGCCGACAACGCCTTCAACGCCACCAAGGCGCGCGCGCTGTTGCAGGGCTATGAGAGCGTCAGGCCCCTGAACGGCGAGGAACGGGACGCCCTGCCGCTGCTGGCGCGCGGCTCGGCGCTGCGCTTCCTGCTGACGCGCCTCTACGACTGGGTGCATACCCCGCCGGACGCCATGGTGAAGCGCAAGGACCCCAAGGAATATCTCGCCAAGCTGCGCTTCCATCGCGGTGTCTCGTCGCTGCGGGATTACGGGCTGTGAGCGCCACTCCGCAGGTCGAGATCTTCACCGACGGTGCCTGCAGCGGAAACCCCGGCCCCGGCGGGTGGGGTGCGATCCTGCGCCTGGGCGAAAAGGAGAGGGAACTGTCGGGTGGCGATCCCGCGACCACCAACAACCGCATGGAGCTGATGGCGGCGATCATGGCCCTCGAGGCCCTGAAGCGCCCCTGCACGGTCCGCCTCTTCACCGACAGCGTCTATGTGAAGGACGGCGTCACCAAATGGATCCATGGCTGGAAGCGCAACGGCTGGCGCACCGCCGACAAGAAGCCGGTGAAGAATGCCGAGCTGTGGCAGCGCCTCGACGCGGCACGCAACGGCCACCACGTCGAATGGCATTGGGTGAAAGGCCATAGCGGCCACCCCGAGAACGAGCGCGCCGACCAGCTCGCCCGCGGCGAGATCGCCAAGCTGCGATCCCGCTAGTCGACCGGCCTCGCGCGATCAGCCGCGCTGCTTGGACTGGCCGGCCGGCACCGGCTTCTTCTCGACGGGCTTGTCCATCACGAGATCGAAGCCTTCGCGCGAACCGTCGCAGGGATTGTCGCCGTCGGCGAGACGCCAGACCTGCGACTTGCCGGAGCGGCGGAAGGTGAGCAATCCGCCCAGCTTGCAGGGAGCCCCCTTCTCGACCTTGGCGACCCGGAAGGAGACCTCTCCGCGGATCTGGACGATCCCGGCTCCGATGCGTTCGACGACCCCATCGATGGCGGCCCAGTCGCCCTCCGTACCGGGCGCCACGCTGTCGATGCGGCCCTTCACGATCCACACGTTGCCCTGCTTCGTGACCGTCACCTCGCCGGGCTTCGCGCCCTTGATCTTGGAATAGCGGCCCCACTGGATCTTGCGCGCGTCGGCGAAAAGCTGCGCCTCGGCCTCGGAGTCGACGATCGTGCGGTCGACCTTGGGGGGCGCCCCCGGAAGAGGCGAGGAAAGATCGCCCGTCGGCGCACCCTGCTGCACCGTCGGCGCCTGCAAGGGCGGCGGCGCGGGATAATAGGAGCTGGGCGGCTGCGGGGCCTCGCGTCCCTGGGCCAGCGCGGCGGCCGACAGGATCGCGAGGGCACCGAAGGCGAGGATCGGGGAGAGGGTCATTTTCATTCGATGGCTCTTAGCTGAGGGGGAGGTACGATACTATGGCTTCGCGGGACGACGGATTTGCGGGATGACGGCTTCGCAGGGCTACGGCTTCGCGGGCGGCCGAGCCGGTGCCTGACCGCGCGGCGTCGAGGGTTGCGGCGCGACCGGCAGGTTGCCGCGCAGGCCGGCCTCGGCCCGTTGTGCGGCCGAGCTGCCGGGCGGCACCAGTCGCAGGACGCGATTGAAGTCGGCCGCCGCCGCATCGCGCGAGCCGCGGGCCAGATTGGCGAACCCGCGCTCCAGCAGCGCCTCCGAATGGTCCGGCGCAATCGAAAGCGCGCGGTTGGCGTCGTTCAGTGCCTTCCCAGGGTCGCCCGCGTTGCGCCAGGCCGCGGCGCGCAGGACCATCACCTCGATATCGTCCTGTCGCAGGCGCAGCGCACGGTCGAAATCGGAGATGGCGCGCGGCCACGACTGCATCGCCGCAAAGCTGAGGCCGCGGTCGACCCACAGGTCGGGATCGTCCTGCTTGAGATCGAGCGCACGGCTCTGCGCCTCCACCGCCTTCTCCGCCGCACCGGCTTCGATCCAGGCCTGCCCGGCCTGCACCCACAGTTCGGCCCGAAGACCCGGCCTTTCCTGGCCCATGTCGCGCGCGATCGCCTCGAATTGTGCCGCGGCCTGCGGGAAACGGCCGGACTGGTACATGGCGACGGCAACGCAGTGGCGGGCGCCGAAACCACCGCCCTCCGCGACCCATTTCTCGGCAGCCGGCAAGGCGCGCAGCGGCTCCATGCGCGCGAGCCGCATGCAGTCCGAATAGCGCTTGGCGTGATCCGGCGGCATCTCGATACCGCGTGGACCCGGAAGCTGGGTCGACGGTGCCGGCACCACGGGGATCGGCTGGGAAAAGGCAGACGTCGGAACGACGAGAGTGGAGACACCTGCAGCGGACAGGCCCGCGGCAAGGGCGAGCATCGGCTTGCGACCAAAAACCATGGTTGGAAAAGAACCGCGCCGCGGCGATCCTGACAAGATGACCTGCAACATTTCGGGAGTGTCCGTTCGACGCGGACAAGGGCATCGAATCTTCTCGAAAATAAGCAAATCGTTGCAGCCACTTACGGCACTAGACCTGAACCCGCGAGCCCCTACCGAGACCCAAAGCGCTTCTGAACTTTTGTCAGGATCGCTCGTCGCCATGAACACCAAACGGCTTGGAAAATAAGGCCGCGTGACACTAATGGTGTATCGGCTGCCTCGGTCTATGCGACTGGCGAGCCCCGATACTTACCAGTTAGTCCGTTGTGTTCTGCCCGTTGTGACTAACGCGGGCGGAGCACAGCGCTACGACAATGAACGACAAGCATTATACCAAGCCAAGAGGCTACGGAGCCTACACGCCCTCACGCCTGTTAGACGCAATACGAAGCGTCCAGCGACAAGGAGGATGGGTCCGTCCCCTTCCATACTATTCTTCCGTGGAGCGTCTACGGCAGGCGTGGGATGTGTTCACCTATCGTGCCGACGCTCTCTACTGGAAGGAAACCAACGAGACGAATTAGTCCCCCGCCAAGTCAATCGTGATTGCGATTGCTGAAGCGAGTGGCCCTGTCCGCGCATACATCAGCTCCTGGAAGGTCTGGTCCAAGCTTCTGGTGAACAGCATTCCCCGTCGGCACTTCATAACTTCATCAGCGATGAAATTCTCCAATCGCCATCCGTGGCTTGAGACACCGTCGGGATCGAAGAACGGAGCGAAGGTCAGGTCCGTGTAGCTGGGCGACTGCCCATCCTGCATCTTCGATAGAACGCCATGTACATCCGTTGAAGGGATCACCCTGCATCCAACCGTATTCGTCGCAGGCAGCGGCGTGGTGTGGTCCCAAGGGTATTTGCCGGTGAAGGGCACGGTCATCGGATTGTACAGACCGTAGAATACTTCAATATTTTTCCGTTTCGCGTAGTCGTCGATGGTCCCCACCTGCCGATCCGCCGCCTTGATCATTGCGTACTTGGATTCAGGCGTGAAGCGAAACACTCGCTGAGGAAAGAGCGGCACGATCCTTTCGCCCTTGTCGAAGATGCGACCAATCCCGAGCTCGTAGTCGTACCGTTCAAGCTCCGCGCCAGCGAGTTCCTCCGAGTAGAGTCGCTTCATTTGGAGCAGCGTCACTTTTCGTGCCGCAATCTTTCCGGCGACCCGGACGGTAATGAGAAACGCAATATCTGCGACCTCCCAAGAATACCACATGTGGCGCTTACCCAGCCAGTGACTTTCCACGACTACGCCGGCCTTGGACTGTGCGAAGAACATCGGCGGCGTGGTGGACAGCAGGCCAATCAGATGAGTGTCTAGACTCTCCTCGGGCGTAGCGGGCTGCACAGTGAGCGCCCTCGACACCCGGTCATTTGCGTCAGCAAATACCGTGCGAATGTAGTCAATGACTTCTTGAGGAATGTTTCCAAATCCAACAGCCATAGCACCCGCCCCAATTCCTAATCTCCCGACCGCAGAATATCAGTCAACTCATGGTGTTCATACCGACCATTCTTACTCTCAAAAATCAGAGCCCCAGCAGAGAGCCGACCACCTAAGCCCTTGAATTTAGACGTGTTAGAACTGACAAGATGACAGGACGTCTTTTCATTTTCGGTCTGGGCTATAGCGGCCTTGAAATCGCCAAGCTTGCCAAGGCGCAGGGCTGGCAGGTGGCAGGTACCTGCACGCGGGCCGACAAAGCCGCCCGCCTGTCGGACCAGGGTATAGAGACCCATGTGTTCGACGGCACGCAGCCGCTGGACGCGACGGCATTGCGCGATGCCTCGCATGTCTTGTGCACGATCTCGCCGGCAAAAGCCGGGGACCCCGTGCTTGCCACCTCGCGCGACTGCCTGCGACACGTCCGCTGGCTGGGCTATCTTTCGACCACGGGCGTCTATGGCGACCATCGGGGCGGGTGGGTCGACGAAACCACACCCCCCAAGGCGACGCAGGCGCGCAGCATCGAGCGCCTCGCCACCGAACGGGCCTGGAGCGACGTCGCAGCGGCGAGCGGCGCGCCGCTGCATATCTTCCGCCTGCCCGGCATCTATGGGCCCGGCCGCAGCACGCTCGATCTCGTCAGGGCCGGCAAGGCACGGCGCATCGACAAGCCCGGGCAATTCTTCTCGCGCATCCATGTCGAGGACATCGCCGCGGCGGTCCTGAAGGCGACGGGCCGGGCGCAGGGAATCGAACTCTGGAACGTGGCCGACGACCTTCCCGCCGCCAACGCCGACGTCGTCGCCTATGCCTGCGAGTTGCTGGGCCTGCCGCTGCAGCCGGCCGTTCTCTGGGAAGAGGCGGCACCCGCCATGACGCCGATGGCCCGCTCCTTCTATTCGGAGAGCCGCCGCGTGCGGAACGACAAGCTCAAGCGGGACCTCGGGCTGGTGTTGCGCTACCCGACCTATCGCGAGGGCCTGCGCGCCATCGCGGCGGCGACGGCATAGTCCGGCGGCCGGGTCAGGGCAGAAGCTCCTCGATCGTCGCGATCAGCCGGGCGATGTCGGCCGGCGTGCTGAGGCGATGGTCGCCGCCCTTCACGAAGGTCGTGACGATGTCGGGCGCGTCGAGATGGTCGGCGATCTGTAGCGAATATTGCCAGGGCACGTCGGGGTCGCTCTGGCCGTGCAGTAGCCGGACCGGACAGGGAAGCGACAGGGGCTTGTCGAGCAGCAGGTGATTGCGCCCCTCCTCGATCAGCTTCCAGGTGAAGACCGACGGTTCGGGCGAATATTGCGACGGCCGTTCCAGCCGTCCCTCGCGTTCGAGCGTCGCGCGATCGGCCGCGGAAAGGCCCGCCAGCAGCATGCGTTCCGTGAAGTCCGGCGCCGCGGCGATCAGCACCAGCCCGGCGAGACGCTGCGGACGCGCCCGGGCGGCGAGCAGCGACAGCCAGCCGCCCATGCTCGATCCGACGAGGACGAGCGGCCCCTCCGTGAGGCTGTCCAGCACCGCCAGCGAATCGTCGAGCCAGCGGCCGATCGTGCCGTCTTCGAACCTTCCCGACGATTGGCCATGGCCGAGATAGTCGAAGCGCAGGAAGGCCTGCCCGCGTGCCTCGGCCCAGGCTTCGAGCGCCACGGCCTTGGTGCCGGTCATGTCGGAACGGAAGCCGCCGAGGAAGACGACCGTGGGCGCTCTGCCGGTTGTTCTTGCATAGGCCACGTCGTTGCCGTCGCCCCGCGCCAGTCGCTCGACCCTACCCACGCCGACCCTCCCTGTGGTACCTGCTCGCTCCCATCCGTTTAACGCAAAAGCAACGATCGTGTCCGCGCCCACCCTCCTGCAGATCGTTCCCACGCTGGCCGGCGGCGGGCTCGCGCGCGCGACGCTCGATGCGGCGCAGGCGGTGATCGCGGCCGGCGGCAGTGCCATCGTCGCCTCGCCCGGCGGCGCCATGGTCCCGGATCTCCTGCGGCTGCGCGCGACGCACATCGACCTGCCCGAGGGAGGTCGTGCGCTGTGGGGTCGGCTGACCCTGCCGGGCAAGCTGGTGTCGAGCCTGCGCGATGCGCGCGTCGACGTCGTGCAGGCGCGCTCGCCAGCGACCGGCTGGGTGGCGCGCGCCCTCGCCCGCAAGCTCGCGATCCGGTGGATCGCGACGCTCCATCGGCCTTTCCTGGCCCGGGATTTCGCCGGCCGCTTCGTCGAGCGCCGGCTGGCGCGTGCGGATGCGGTGATCGCCGTCTCCGACCACGTGGCGCAGGATGCGCTGCAGCGCTATCCGCAGCTCGAGGACCGGATCGAAGTCGTCTCGCCGGGCGTGAATTTCGACCGTTTCGATCCAGCGATCGTACGCGCCGACCGGTTGATCAGGCTCGCGGCGGAACTGCGCGTGCCGGACGGCAGCCATATGATCCTCTGCCCCGCGCGTTTCACCGAGGATAACGGCCAGCGCGTCCTGATCGAGGCGATCCGGCGACTGGACCGCGACGACGTGTTCTGCCTCCTGCTCGGCTCGACCGGCCGGCCCACTCCGTTCGAGAAGGAACTGGAGGCCGCCATCGTTGCGGCCGGCGTGCAGGGGCGCGTGCAGATCGGCCCCTATGTCGACGACATGCCGGCCGCCTACATGCTGGCCGATGTGGTGGTCTCGACCGGTGGCCAGCGGCAGGGTTTCAGCCGCGCTTTGGTGGAAGCACAAGCCATGGGCCGGCCCGTCGTGGCGGAAGCCGGCGGGGGCGCCGCCGAGGCGATCCGGCCCGACGTGACCGGCTGGCTGGCGCCCGAGGGCGACCCGGCGGCCCTGGCCGACGCGCTGCAGGCCGCCCTCTCGCTGTCGCCGGAACGGCGCGCCGAGCTTGCCCGAACTGCCCAGGAACATGTCCGGGGCCACTTTTCTCTGGCACGGGCGAACGAACGCCTTCTGGCCCTGTACGGCCGCCTCGCTGCACGTTGAAAAACGGCGCTCGGCTTGACTCGCTGCGGCCCGGCAATTATCTCCGGGCGCATGGAACGCCGGTTTTTCACCGCTCCAGACATCCTGTCCACCGTTCGAACTTGATTCGGCCGGGCGCAGGCACTCGTGCCGCCTCCCGGCCTGCCGCAGCCGACACGCTCGTGTCGGCGGTCGGACGCTGTTCGGAATCTCGTTAAGCTGGTGGATCCCATGATCAATATTTCCCTGCCGGACGGTTCGGTCCGGTCCTTCGACAAACCCGTGAGCGGGGCGGAGATCGCGGCCTCGATCGGTCCCGGCCTCGCCAAGGCGGCGCTGGCGCTGCGCGTCGACGGCGAGATGAAGGATCTCGCCCATGTCGTCGCGCACGACGCGAAGATCGGCATCGTCACGTCGCGCGACCCCGACGCGCTGGAACTGCTGCGCCACGACGCGGCCCACGTGCTCGCCCAGGCGGTCCAGGAACTCTATCCGGGCACGCAGATCACGTTCGGCCCGGCGACGGAGGACGGCTTCTATTACGACTTCGTCCGCGCCGAGCCGTTCTCGCCGGAGGATTTCGCGAAGATCGAGCAGCGCATGGCCGAGATCGTCGATCGCGACCTGCCGATCGAGCGCGCCGTCTGGGATCGCGCGAAGATCAAGGACTACTTCGTCCAGCACGGCGAAAGCTTCAAGGCGGAGTGGGCCGACGAGCTGCCCAAGGACGAGGAGATCTCCGTCTATCGCCAGGGCGAGTGGCTCGACATGTGCCGCGGCCCCCACCTGCCGTCCACGGGCAAGCTCGGCAAGGCCTTCAAGCTGACGAAGGTGTCGGGCGCCTACTGGCGCGGCGACGCGAGGAATGCGCAGCTCCAGCGCGTCTACGGCACGGTCTTCTTCTCCGACAAGGACCTCAAGGCGTACCTCCATCGCATCGAGGAAGCGGAGAAGCGCGACCACCGTCGCCTCGGCAAGGAGATGGGGCTCTTCCACCAGCAGGAAGAGGCCGCCGGCATGGTGTTCTGGCACCCCAAGGGCTGGACGCTGTGGCGCACGCTGGAGAGCTACATCCGGCGCAAGCTCGACGCCGCGGGCTATGTCGAGGTGAAGACGCCCCAGCTCGTCGACCGCAAGTTGTGGGAGGAGTCGGGCCACTGGGAGAAGTTCCGCGAGAACATGTATCTCAGCGAGAACGAGGAAGGGCTGCGCGAGTTCATCGCCGACGATGCCAACCGCATCTTCGCGCTGAAGCCGATGAACTGCCCCTGCCACGTGCAGATCTTCAACCAGGGGCTCCGCAGCTATCGCGAGCTGCCGCTGCGCATGGCCGAGTTCGGCTCGTGCCACCGCTTCGAGCCGTCGGGGGCTCTGCACGGCATCATGCGCGTGCGCAACTTCACGCAGGACGATGCCCACATCTTCTGCAGCGAGGACCAGATCGAGAGCGAGACGGTCCGGTTCTGCGAATTGCTGGGCTCGATCTACAAGGATCTGGGCTTCCCCGAGTACTTCGTGAAGTTCTCGGATCGCCCTCCCGTCCGCGCCGGGTCCGACGCGGTGTGGGACCAGGCCGAGGGCGCGCTGAAATCGGCCTCGGCGTCGGCCGGGCTCGACCTCAAGCTCAACCCGGGCGAGGGCGCCTTCTACGGCCCCAAGCTCGAGTTCGTGCTGCGCGACGCCATCGGCCGCGATTGGCAGTGCGGCACGCTGCAGGTCGATTTCGTGATGCCCGAGCGGCTGGATGCGAGCTACGTGGCCGAGGACGGGTCGCGCCGGCGCCCAGTCATGCTGCACCGCGCCATCTTCGGCAGCTTCGAGCGCATGATCGGCATCCTGATCGAGAATTATGCCGGCCGTTTCCCGCTCTGGCTGGCGCCGACACAAGCGGTTGTGGCCACGATCGTCAACGACGCCGACTCCTATGCCGAAGAAGTCGCCACCGCCCTTCGAACCGCCGGCGTCCGCGTCGAGACGGACCTGCGCAACGAGAAGATCAACTACAAGGTCCGCGAGCATTCGCTCGCCCACGTGCCTCTGATCCTGGCGGTCGGCCGGCGCGACATGGAGGCGAGGACGGTGGCGGTGCGCCGTCTGGGCTCGGAAAAGCAGGAGGTCCTTGAACTGGGGGCCGCCGTCACTAAACTTTCTGCAGAGGCCCGTCCTCCCTTCTAGGGGGGACGCGTCCTGCCGACCCGCCCTCCCCGAGGGCTCTTGCAGAGGAGAAGAAGGCCATAGCACGACCTGCTCAACAGAGCGCGCCCACCCGCGAGGGTCCGCGCGTCAACAACGAGATCCGCGCGCCGCAAGTCCGACTGATCGACGAGAACGGCGAGATGGTCGGCGTCGTCAGCACGCGCGAAGCCATCGAAATGGCCGAGGAGGCCAGTCTCGACCTGATCGAGATCTCGCCGAACGCCGTCCCGCCCGTCGCCAAGATTTCCGACTACGGCAAGTACAAGTACGAGGCGCAGAAGAAGGCCCACGAGGCGCGCAAGCACCAGAAGGTCATCGAGGTCAAAGAGATCAAGATGCGCCCGAACATCGACGAGCATGACTACGAAGTGAAGATGCGCGCGATGAAGCGGTTCATCGAGGAAGGCGACAAGGTGAAGGTCACCCTGCGTTTCCGCGGCCGCGAGATGGTGCACGCCAATCTCGGCATGGAAGTGTTGAACCGCGTTCGTGGCGAGATGGACGAGGTCACCAAGATCGAGTCGATGCCGCGCATGGAAGGCCGGCAGATGATCATGGTGCTGGCGCCGAAATAGGCGTCAACGACGCGCCGGCACGGCCCTATTTCGCTTTGTCGAGGGGCCGTTCCCGCAATGTCACCTTGCCGGCGAGCCGCTGCTCGTCGGGATCGAAGCGCCCGTTGGCCACCGTCCCGTCGGGCCACTGGACGCGATAGACCATCTCCCCGGCGAACGCCATCTGCCCGTCCCGCCTGCCTGTCTGCCAGTAGTTGCAGAGGGCGGGATCGTCGGGATCGAGCTTCTGTGCCTCGCAAAGCTGGTGCAGCACCCAAGGCACGAAGCGGGTCGTGCCGTCAGGCGGCGCCGTATCGAAATTGAGCATGAAGGAGTTGGCCTGGCGCTGGCACCGTTCGCGCGCGAACACCTTGGAGACGCCGGGCAGGCGCAGGTTCATCGCTTCCAGATCGGCCTGAAATCCCTCCAGCGCCCGCACGCGGCCGGCCTCGGTGAAGCCGGTGGACACGAGCATCGCCTCGTAGCGACCAATGGCCTCGGCGATCTCGGGGCCGGGGTAACCGGCCCGCTCGAGATCGCGCGCCCATGAGAGCGTCTCGAGGGCACGCGCGGTCATCGCACCCGCGAGGCCGGCCTGCTCCGCCCAGTCGCCCAGCACGTTCGGGGCGGTCCAGCAGTACTTCAACAGGTTGTAGCCTCCCGCCTCGACGGGCAGGGCGCGGGCCTTCACCACGCCGAGCGATCGGCCGACGATCGTCTTCAGCAGCACGTACTGAGCGGCAGGATTGGCCTTGACCTTGTCGAGGCTCGTGGCCGGAACTTCTTTGGCTGCGATCTCCGCAGTGGGAAGCGTCCCTGACGGGGAAGAAAGCGGGGCACCGGCCTTCCCGGAAGGAAGCGGTTCCTGGGCGAGCGCGCCGACCGACAGCGCCATCAGCGCAGCCACGACAAAGGAAATCCTCGGCATGATCGACGTGCCCCTCGCGAGTCGTCCTATAACGCCTCTGGCGCCTCATCGTTGCGCTCCGCATGCCGGCGAGCCGCTGCAGCCGCGGACCGGGCAAATGACCCGCGGAAGAGCAAAGCCTCCCGCGGGCCTCAACGCCGCAAAGACGGAACACGCCCTCAGGCCATGTAGGAGCCCCCGTTGACGTGCAGCACCTGTCCGGTCGTCGCGTCGGACTCGTCGCTGGCCAGGAACACGATCGATCGCGCGATCTGGTCGGGCGACAGCAGCCGGCCGCCCAGCGGGATGTTGGCCCGCGCCATTTCGACCAGCTCTTCGTACGTGTTGCCGTAGCGCGGCTGGGCGGTGTCCGTCGTCCCCGGCGCCACCGCATTCACGCGGATGCCATGCGGCGCAAGTTCCAGCGCCATGGCGCGGGTCATCGAAACGATGCCGCCCTTGCTGGCGCAGTAGTGGACGCCGCGCACGGCGCCACGGACCGCCTGGGACGACAGGTTGACGATGGCGCCGCCGCGCCGGCTGGCCGCGATCTGCGCCTTGGCCACGGCGATGGCGGCGAAGCAGCCGGCCTTGAGATTGATGTCGAGCACATGATCCCAATCGGCTTCGCGCATCTCGAGGAACGGCACGCGGGGATAGACGCCCGCATTGTTGACCAGGATGTCGGGGACGCCGAGCGTCGAGACCGTCTCCGCCACCATCGCCTCGATGGCGGGGAGCTTGGAGACGTCCACCTGCAGGAGGTGCGCCCTGCGGCCGGCGGCCCGGATGTCCGTGGCGACGTCTTCGGCCGCGGGCCGGTCGTCGAGCCAGGTCAGGGCGACATCGGCCCCTTCCCGCGCCAGGGCGCGCGCCGCCGCCGCCCCGATCCCCTGCTGCGCGCCCGTCACCAGCGCCACCTTGCCTGCGAGTTTCATGCGATAATCTCCGCTTCCCGGCCTGTTCCGGCCGCCCCCGCCGGCTTGCACGGTTCGGGCCGCATCGCTATAAACCCCCCTCTCTCGGTGGTCTGGCCGTAAGGGCATTGCCTCGACCACCAATCGTAACCCTTTGAAAAGGAACGAAAATGCCCAAGATGAAGACCAAGAGCGGAGCCAAGAAGCGTTTTCGCTTCACGGCCTCCGGAAAAGCGAAGCATGGGGTCGTGGGCAAGCGCCACGGCATGAGCAAGCGGGGCAACCGCTTCCTCCGTCAGGCGACCGGCATGGCGATCATGTCCGAGCCGGACACCCGGATCCTCAAGCGCAACTTCTTCCCGTACGAGAGGTAGTCCATGGCACGCGTCAAGCGGGGCGTGACTGCACACGCTCGTCATAAGAAGGTCCTGAAGCTTGCCAAGGGCTATCGCGGCCGCGCCAAGGCGGCCTTCCGCGTCGGCATCGAGAAGGTCGAAAAGGGCCTCCAGTACGCCTATCGCGACCGCCGCAACAAGAAGCGCACGTTCCGCGGCCTGTGGATCCAGCGCATCAATGCGGCAGTGCGCGAGCACGGCATGACCTACTCGGCCTTCATGAACGGCATCCTCAAGGCCGGCGTCCAGGTCGATCGCAAGGTGATGGCGGATCTCGCGATGCGCGAGCCGGCGGCGTTCAAGGCCCTGGTCGACCAGGCACAAGCGGCCCTGAAGTAGGGCCCGCCCTCAAGGTTAAGTCTTCTGCGCGTCACGCGCGCCAGATAGAAATCGCAGAGAGGGAGCCTGGACCGCAGGCTCCCTCTTTTCGTGTCCGGTTCGAGGTTGGGAAAGAAAGATGGAAGATCTTTCGACGATTCGCAGCGAGGCGCTCCAGGCGGTCGAGGCCGCCGCCGACCTCGGCGCCCTGGATGCCGCCCGCGTCGCCGCGCTCGGCAAGAAGGGCACCGTCACGGGCCTGATGAAGACGCTGGGCACGCTGGCGCCCGAACAGCGCAAGGAATTCGGCGCCCGCGTCAACCAGCTCAAGGGCGAGATCGAGGCTGCCCTCGACGCGCGCAAGGGCGCCCTGAGCTCGGCGGCCCTCGAAGCGAAGCTGGCGGCCGAAAAGGTCGATGTCACCCTGCCGGTGCGGCCGGAGCGCCAGGGCTCGCTGCACCCGATCGGTCAGGTGATGGACGAGCTCGCCGCGATCTTCGGCGAGATGGGATTCACGTGGGCCGACGGTCCCGACATCGAGGACGACTGGCACAATTTCAGCGCCCTCAACATCCCGCCCGACCATCCGGCCCGGCAGATGCAGGACACGTTCTATCTGCCGCCGCGCGCCGACGGCACGCCGATGGTGCTGCGCACGCACACCTCGCCGGTGCAGGCGCGCACCATGCTCGACAAGAACGTGCAGAAGATGCTGGCCGACGGCGGCTCGCTGCGCATCATCGTGCCGGGGCGCACCTTCCGCATCGACAACGACGCGACCCATACGCCGATGTTTCACCAGGTCGAGGGGCTGGTGATCGACCGCACGACGCACATGGGCCACCTCAAGGGCTGCCTGGTCGATTTCTGCCGCGCCTTCTTCGAGATCGACGACCTGCCGCTGCGCTTCCGCCCGTCCTACTTCCCGTTCACCGAACCGTCGGCCGAGGTCGATATCGGCTGCTCGTGGAAGGGCGGCGAACTCAAGATCGGCGCCGGCGATTCGTGGCTCGAGATCCTGGGTTCCGGCATGGTCCATCCCAACGTCATCCGCAATTGCGGCCTCGACCCCGAAATCTACCAGGGCTTCGCCTTCGGCATGGGCATCGACCGCATCGCGATGCTGAAATACGGCATCCCGGACCTGCGGGCGTTCTTCGACGCCGACCTGCGCTGGCTGCGCCATTACGGTTTCTCGGCGCTTGAAGGAGCAGCCCGATGAAGTTCACGCTGTCCTGGCTCAAGGAGCATCTCGACACCACGGCCTCGCTGACCGACATCCGGGACGCGCTGACCATGCTCGGCCTGGAGGTCGAGGGCATCACCAACCCGGCGGAGACGCTCAAGGGTTTCGTCGTCGGCCACGTCATCGAGGCGGTGCGGCACCCCAATGCCGACCGGCTGCGGGTCTGCAAGGTCGACACGGGTTCCGGAATCCTGCAGGTCGTGTGCGGTGCGCCCAACGCCCGCACCGGCATGAAGGGCATCTTCGCGCCGACCGGCAGCTACATTCCCGGCACCGACATCACGCTCAAGGCCAGCAAGATCCGCGGCGAGGAGTCTAACGGCATGCTGTGCTCCAGCCGCGAGCTGGAGCTGGGCGACGACCATAGCGGCATCATCGACCTGCCGGCCGACGCGAGGACCGGCGCGCCGGCGGCCGAAGCGCTCGGCCTCGACGACGCCGTGATCGAGATCAAGGTGACGCCGAACCGCGGCGACTGCCTCGGCGTCCACGGCATCGCGCGCGACCTCGCGGCGGCAGGCCTCGGCACGCTCAAGGAAGCCAAGGTCGAGCGCGTGCACGGCACGTTCCAGAGCCCGATCAAGTGGACGCACGGCTACGAGGCCAGGCCCGACAGCCCCTGCCCCATCGTGGTCGGCCGCTACTTCCGGGGCGTGAAGAACGGCCCGTCGCCCGACTGGCTGCAGCGTCGCCTCAAGGCGATCGGCCTGCGCCCGATCTCGACCCTGGTCGACATCACCAACCTCGTGACGTTCGACCTCAACCGGCCCCTGCACGTGTTCGACGCGAAGAAGCTGTCGGGCGACCTCGTCATGCGGCAGGCACGCGACGGCGAGACGATCCTCGCGCTCGACGGCAAGACCTACACGCTCGACCCGAGCATCTCGGTGATCGCCGACTCGAAGGCGCCGCACGGCATCGGCGGCGTGATGGGCGGCGAGGAGACCGGCGTGCAGGACGACACGACCGAGGTCTTCCTCGAAGTCGCGTACTTCACGGCGATGGGCGTGGCGGCCACGGGCCGCAAGCTCGGCATCCAGTCCGACGCCCGCTATCGCTTCGAGCGCGGCATCGACCCGCAATCGGTCGAGTGGGGCACCGACGTCGCCACCCGCCTCATCCTCGAATTGTGCGGCGGCGAGGCGAGCGAGATCGTCCGCAGCGGCGTGATGCCCGACTGGCAGAAGAGCTTCACGCTCCGGCCGGACCGGGTGAAGAACCTCACCGGCATCGACGTCCCGGCGGACCGTTCCGTCGGCATCCTCGCCAAGCTCGGCTTCGAGGTCAGCGGCGACGGGCCCTGGACGGCCGCCGTGCCGTCATGGCGTCCCGACATCGTCGGCGAGGCCGACCTCGTGGAAGAGGTCACGCGCGTCCACGGCTTCGACCATATCCCGACCACCTCGCTGCCCCGCCTGTCGACGACGTCGAAGCCGGTGCGCACGCCGCTGCAGCAGCGGGTGCCGCAGGCAAGGCGGGCCCTTGCGGCGCGCGGCATGAACGAGGCGGTGACGTGGTCCTTCCTGCCGCGTGCCAAGGCCGAGCGTTTCGGCGGCGGCCAGCCCGACCTGCGGCTGCTGAACTCCATCGACGCCACGCTCGACACGATGCGGCCGTCGCTGCTGCCCAACCTGATCGACGCGGCCTCGCGCAACGAGTCGCGCGGCCTGCAGAATCCGGCCCTGTTCGAGGTCGGCCCGCAGTACAAGGACGCCACCCCGCAGGGCCAGCGCATGGTCGCCGCGGGCCTGCGCCACCATCTCGCGGTGCCGCGCAATTGGGCCGGCCCGGCACGGCCGGTCGACGTGTTCGACGCGAAGGCGGATGCGCTGGCGGTGCTTTCCGCCATCGGCGCGCCCGACTCCGTATCGGCCCAGGCCGGCGCACCGGCCTGGTACCATCCGGGCCGGTCGGGAGCGATCAAGCTCGGCGACCGGGTGATGGCCTATTTCGGCGAGCTGCATCCGCAGATCGTGGCAGATGCCGACCTCAAGGGTCCGGTGGCAGCTTTCGAGGTGTTCCTCGATGCCCCGCCGCTGCCGAAGGCCAAGGGCAGCAAGGCGCGGCCGAAGCTGGTCGTCTCGCCGTTCCAGCCGGTCGAACGCGATTTCGCCTTCCTCGCGGATGCCGCCACCGAGGCCGAGCGGCTGGTGCGCGCCGCCCGCAATGCCGACAAGGTGCTGATCGCCGGCGCGCAGGTGTTCGACGTCTACGCCGGCAAGGGCGTTCCCGAGGGCAAGAAGTCGCTTGCCGTCTCGGTCACGCTCCAGCCGATGGAGCGCACGCTGACCGATGCGGAGATCGAGGCGGTGTGCGACAAGATCGTGGCGGCCGTCGCCAAGGCGACGGGCGCGACGTTGCGTGGTTAGTCCCGAAGCGCGTCGTCCAGCCGCCTCGCCGAAGGCAGGCGGCAGACCGGCCCCTTCCGACCAGACAAGAGTGACATGACCGACCTCTCGCTGATCCGCAATTTCTCGATCATCGCCCATATCGACCATGGCAAGAGCACGCTGGCCGACCGGCTGCTGCTGCGCTGCGGTGCGGTGACCGAGCGCGAGTTCCAGGACCAGATGCTCGATTCGATGGACATCGAGCGCGAGCGCGGAATCACCATCAAGGCACAGACCGTGCGCCTCAACTATCCGGCGCAGGACGGCAAGACCTACGTGCTGAACCTGATGGACACGCCGGGCCATGTCGACTTCGCCTACGAGGTGAGCCGGTCGCTCGCCGCGTGCGAGGGCTCGCTGCTGGTCGTCGACGCCAGCCAGGGCGTCGAGGCGCAGACGCTGGCGAACGCCTATCACGCGATCGACGCCAACCACGAGATCATCCCCGTCCTCAACAAGATCGACCTGCCCTCGGCCGAGCCCGAGCGGGTCTGCCGCGAGATCGAGGACGTGGTCGGCATCGACACGTCCGAGGCGGTGAAGGTCTCGGCCAAGACCGGCATCGGCATCGACGATTTGCTCGAAGCCATGGTCAAGCGGCTGCCGCCGCCCACGGGCGACCGCGATGCCCCGCTGAAGGCCCTGCTGGTCGACAGCTGGTACGATCCGTATCTCGGCGTCGTGACGCTGGTCCGCGTCAAGGATGGCGTCCTGCGCAAGGGCATGAAGATCCGCATGATGGCGGCCGCCGCGGCCTACGACCTCGACAAGGTCGGCGTCTTCAAGCCCAAGCCCACCGACGTGGCCGAGCTCGGCCCGGGCGAGATCGGCTTCATCATCGCCGGCATCAAGACCATCGCCGACTGCAAGGTCGGCGACACGATCACCGACGACCGCAAGCCCGCGACCGAAATGCTGTCCGGTTTCAAGCCCAGCGTGCCGGTGGTGTTCTGCGGCCTGTTCCCGGCCGACGCGGCCGAGTTCGAGACGTTGCGCGAGTCGCTGTCCAAGCTGCGTCTCAACGACTCCTCGTTCCATTTCGAGGCCGAGACCAGCGCGGCGCTGGGCTTCGGCTTCCGCTGCGGCTTCCTCGGCCTGCTCCACCTCGAGATCGTGCAGGAGCGGCTGGAGCGCGAGTTCAATCTCGACCTCGTCACGACGGCGCCGTCCGTCGTCTACAAGGTCAAGATGGTCGACGGCACGTCGATGGAGCTGCACAACCCGGCGGACTATCCCGACCCGATGAAGATCGAGTCGATGCAGGAACCGTGGATCAAGGCCACGATCATCACGCCCGACGAGCATCTCGGCTCGGTGCTGACGCTTTGCCAGGAGCGCCGCGGCCAGCAGCTCGAACTCACCTATGCCGGCACGCGCGCCATGGCGGTCTATCGCCTGCCGCTGAACGAGGTCGTGTTCGACTTCTACGACCGGCTGAAGTCGATGACGCGCGGCTATGCCAGCTTCGACTACGAGATGGACGGCTACGAGGAGAGCGAGCTGGTGAAGCTCGCCATCCTGGTGAACGCCGAGCCGGTCGACGCGCTGTCCATGATCGTGCACAAGAACGCCGCCGAGAGCCGCGGCCGGCAGCTTTGCGAGCGGCTGAAGGACCTGATCCCGCGCCAGCTCTTCAAGATCGCCATCCAGGCCGCGATCGGCGGCCGGGTGATCGCGCGCGAGACGATCAGCCCGATGCGCAAGGACGTGCTGGCCAAGTGCTATGGCGGCGACATCAGCCGCAAGAAGAAGCTCCTGGAGAAGCAGAAGAAGGGCAAGAAGCGCATGCGGCAGATCGGCGAGGTCGAGATCCCGCAATCGGCCTTCATCGCCGCCCTGAAGATGGACAACCGCTAAGTCGCCTGCGCGTCAGGACAGCCCGCGCCGGCGGCGGCGCGGGCGCGAGCCGCCGATGAGCCCCGGCTCCGGTCGCCCCCCTTCGCGGTGGCCGAGCCACAGGAAGAAAACGCCGAGGACCGCCAGGGCCGGTGCGGCCGGGACCATCAGCAGGGGCTGCATGGTCCAGTTCCAGAGGGCGCCGCCCGTCCGCCGGCGCACCGCCAGGTGGGCGTCCCCGAGCGACGCCGGATCGAGCAGGGTCCACAGGGTCCCCAGCGTCGACAGCGGAAACCGCCCTTCGGACCACCATCCCAGCAGATCGTGCACGAGCACTGCCACGGCAAACGCCAGCAGCAGCCATCCCAAGCCCCTGAACGCGATCATCGCTCCCCCAAAATCGCGCCGCACACTAGCCAACGCGATGCCGCGGGGGAAGGACGTTGCCTGCGCCGTCCACCGCGCTATAAGGGCGGCCGACCGCGCTTCCCGGACAGGTGGCCGAGCGGTTTAAGGCACACGCTTGGAAAGCGTGCGTGGTGTAACAGCCACCGCGGGTTCGAATCCCGCCCTGTCCGCCATAAGCTTGTATCCGGCTGTTCGCCAGCATCTCCCCCCGACCATCCGACATCGCAAAACCTAGGTTACGTTGCTCTTCTTCACGCCAAGGAAAGCGTCAGCAATGCCGTAAGCGATTGCAGCTGTCAGATTTACCGCGCGCAGCTCCTTTACGAGATCATCCCTAGCCTTATTGCGCGCTGCGATCATGCCGGCGGTCAGCGCACCGATTGTTGCGCCGGCGAACGCTGAGAAAGCCGCCTTCACTAGTTCGAAGGTTGCATTGTCCCATGGGCTGGAGGGGGCTGCCATATCGGAAGAACGCTACCCTCGGCCCTCGCTCTCTACAACCGCTCGACGGGCCTGAAGCCCGAACTGTAGCGGACCCGCCCTCACTCCCAAAAGCAAAACAGCAGGACCAGGTTCGACGACATAACAACCCGGCAGCAACGTCGCCAATGTCCCTGGAGCACCAGCCAGTGAAGCCCGCCATGATGCGGGAGAGTGGTCGGGGCTGGAATGGCGAGACGGGCAGCGATTGTCTGCGCGCGTCGCTCGCCAGCGTTCTTGAGCTTCCCATTGACGAGGTGCCGCACTTTCTTGGGAACCCAGACACGGCGCGCAACTGGCCCGAGGAACTGCACTGGTGGTTACAGCGGCGTGGACTGACGGCTTACCCCCTCGCCCCGTCGTCCGACCTCGCGGCGACGCTCGCGTATATGGGCCAGCACTGGGCGGGCGAGTTCTATTTGCTGTGCGGCCGGGCGGGCGAGGATTACGGACACGTCGTTGTCGGATGCGGCAACGCCATCGTTCATGACCCCGATCCCGCTGTGCCGCGCGGGTCGCACGGCCTCATGGGTCCCGTGCCGACTTGCGGGAAGTACGTTGCGCTGATCTTTAAATCACGCGGCGCTGCACTGTAGTGGCTACAGCTAAGACCCTTCCCACTTCACCTTCTGTACGCGTGGGCCGAAAACATATTCGGAGAAGAGGAATTCCCCGGCGTCTCGCGCAACAGTCTGCATTCGCAGTGTTGGGGAAAGGCCAGCGTATTTCTCTACCAGCACGCCGTAGCTGCTGCTGTTGGCAAAAACGAAGCGATAACCGAAGCGCGCCGCCAACCTGTTTATGCGCTTCACTTCTGACGCAGCGCTCAACCGTACGTGCCTCACGCCCCGGACACCCCGCATGTCAGAATGGCCGCGCAAGAGCAGCCGCGGGGTGAGAGGAAATAGCAACTCAACACGCTCAAGCGCCCGGTCAACTTGGTATGGCTGCATCCGATCTTCGGGGACGGCGGGATCGAATGACATGACCGGATTGTCGCTCGTTATAAAATCCACCCCCGTATCGTTGTGCACGATTTGGAGGCCGACCATGTCGAGAAGCCTCTGAAGGCCCAGCAGCAACGCGGGTATAGCGAGCAAAGACTGGTGTGGGTCTATGGCAACAGTCAGGTGGTCTAAAATATCCTCCATGCCTTCGGGCTTGGGCGGCAAAGCGCCAGCTTGGTCCAGCACTCGCGTTTCAGCTTTAACCATCTCCGCTAGAGACAGCTCAATCATGTCGCGAGCGGCGGGCCCTCTTACACGCATGAGCGAGAGAAATTCGCGGAGGATGCCGATGTCTTCTCCTGCGGCCGTGCGTCTCTCCAGACGAGCAACCAGCGGAGGCCACTCTCCCTCTAGTTTGCTAAAGAAATCTTCCAAGGTGTTATGGTCGCGGCCACCATCTTCTAGCGGCTGCGAGTAGTAGTACCGCTCATATGCAATGGTCGCGGGCTGGACGTGGAGCGGCTTGTCCGGCTCGTCTTTTCTGTAAGCCCAAACGCGTCCATCAGGATCGCAGAATGCTTTTAGATACGCGATGGGAACGTAGTGATGTTTCTTCTTCGTGTCGGACATCTAATGCGTCTGACCTCCACCCTGCAAAGCATCTTCGTCTGTCGCCGAAGTGTGCCCGTTCTACAACTCCAGACACAGAGGCTTTTGCAAGACTGAGAATTATGTGCTGAATGCGCGTCCATCTTGCGAAGCGAGGTGGCTTTATGTCCAACGTGATTTATCTCAGCGAGCGGCGCGCTCGCGACGGCGAACATGCCGACGAAGTAGATGCGCTCGCGCACCTTGGTAAAACGGCCGACGCCATGCAGGAGCTGCTGCGGGCTTGTATAGCCGAAGTGGGAGGCGGCGCATTGGACGCGGCGCGCATGCAGTTGGCCGGCGCGGCGCTGGCGATGCTTGGGCCGGGATGGGAACTTCGGCACACAGGCGGCGGCGGGCAGTAGTGGCTAGGAAGTTAATCCCGCTGGGCGAATGCGGCTTGCTGTCTAGAAGCAACGCGCGGCGATACTGTGGCTGTCTGGGCGAAGATCGCTTCGAGCGGGAAGTGGGCCCGTATGTCCAGGCAAGGCTGCTGGGAAGCGAACGCTTCTATTCACGCAAAGAGCTAGACGCTTGGATTGAAGGCCGCGCGACAGCTCAGACAGACCGCGAAGCGCTCCACGATCAAATCACGCGCGATTTCTACGGCTCCGGTCCGCCGCGTAGTTAGGCCGGCGGCGTCTGTCCGGGCGTGATATGCTTGGTGGAGCGCGCCACGTCCGACGCAGCCCGGCTAATATGAGCGATCCGCAGCGCCACCATCACGTTCCTAAGTTCATCCTTAAGCCTTGGCTTCAAGAGCGGAAGCCGGATCAGTGGACCCTCAGGGGCTATCACTGGGATGAGCGCACTAATGGTCTCCGCTACCGGGACCGGGGAGTGAATGCCTTTTGCTTTGGCATCGACCTTCTATCGTTGCATGGGCAGCGGAAAAATCGAGCGATCCTTGAGACGCGATACTTTCAGCATATCGATACGAAAGGGAGCGAGGCGCGTTCGCTCATGCTGGAGCGTGGCCCAGAAGCTCTTACAGGCGAGCAGCGGTGCGACTTCGCAAGGCTCCTGCTGTCACTGGAGGCGAGGCGGCCGGCCAACGTGCAGCGTCTCCGCACAGAAGTGCCTGATTTCTTTAGGAGGAGCCTCAATGATGATCCTGAAATACTTGCCGCGATGGCCGCAGAAGGCATAGCGGGCTCGCCTTCGGCATTTGCCGAACAGCACTTCGGGGTTCCGTTTGAAGATCAGGCCATGCTGATAATTCAAAGTCTCGTAGATAACCCTCGCGTTGGGAGCGTCCTGATCAATGCCCACTGGCAGCTCAAGAGGGTGAAGCAAAATCACGGCTCACTAATGCTCTCGGACCGGCCTCTAGTCAGAACGCAAGGATTTGACCGCGATGGGACAGTTTGGCTGCTCCCTCTTAGCCCTCACGTGGCATTCATCGCTGCGAACCATCGCGATAATGCTCGGGCGATCAAGAAAGCCTCCCCTGCAACCTTCGTGTATCGCTCGAACATATCCATTGCCGGGCAGGCGGAAAAATATGTCTTCAGCATTGATGATCGGCACTCGACCAAGCTCGGGCGTTATCTAACGCCCCGCCCCCGAGCTGCATCCGCGCCGGGGGTGGTTTGATTTTTATTTCATATTTTTTGGAGGCTACTGGGCGCGCCGCGCCTAATAGGCCGGCGCGCTTCGGCGCAGGATAGGAGATGGCGCGCGCCCCTCTATTGGCAAGACTGGCCCGAGGATGCTCCCCCCCCCCCCGCCGGGGGCCTCGGCCCCCGCCCCGCCGTCCACGTCCGGCGTCCGCCGCTTGGGCTAGTGCGCAATGAAGGTCAGCGCGCCGACACACACATGCTGGCGCTCTGCCAAGTCACCCCGCCGGCATGCCGAGGCTCGGGCTAACAGCCCTATGGACGCGAGTTTGTGGGGCCAGTTGTGAGGGTGACCTTGTAGGCGCTGTGCAGTTAGCTCATGATTTCAGACAGTTAGGCCAAACCGTGAGGCGGACGCCCTGTCGCCAGCGGTGCTGCGGCTCTTGCGAGGCTCGCTCTCTGCCCCAGCAATAAAGCCCGCTCCCGCGGACCGACCACGATGTGCCGTGCTGACTCGTGCTGAAGGATGGTAAGCCCTTGCGCACCCGCCCCGTCGCCCAGGACACTCACGGCATGAACGACATCACCATCGGCAACGAACTCTCCGAGCGCATTTCCGCCGCGGCCCTCGAGATCGAGGACAAGGTCATCGCGTGGCGGCGCGACATTCACGAGCACCCGGAGCTTTCCTATCAGGAGACGCGCACCGCCGCGCTCGCCGCCGCGCACCTGGAGAAGCTCGGCTACGAGGTGAGGACGGGCGTCGGGATCACCGGCGTCGTGGGCGTGCTGAAGGGCGGCAGGCCCGGCGGGGTCGTGGCGCTGCGGGCCGACATGGATGCGCTGCCGGTCGAGGAGAAGGTCGACCTGCCCTTCGCCTCGAAGGTTACGCAGCAGTATCTCGGGGAGACCGTGCCGGTGATGCATGCCTGCGGCCACGATTGCCACGTCGCCATCCTGATGGGGGTGGCGGAGATCCTGGCCGGCCTGAAGGACGAGATCCCGGGCACGGTGAAGCTGATCTTCCAGCCCAACGAGGAAGGCTCCAACGACGGCCGCCCGAGCGGCGCCCAGGCGATGATCGACGACGGCTGCCTGCAGAACCCGGCGCCGTCGGCCGTGTTCGGCCTGCACGTCACCTCGGGCATCCGCTCGGGCGTGATCGCGCTTCGTCCCGGCGGGCTGATGGCGAGCGCGGATCGCCTCAAGATCGACGTCGAGGGCCGCCAGACCCACGGTTCGCAGCCGTGGCGCGGCATCGACCCCGTCGTCACCTCGGCGCAGATCATCCTGGCGTTGCAGACCATCGTGAGCCGCCAGCTCGATCCTACCCTCACGCCGGCGGTCATCTCGGTCTCGACCATCCATGGCGGCGTGCGCAACAACATCCTGCCCGACTCGGTCGCCATGGAAGGCACCATCCGCACCCACGACGAGGGCGTGCGCGCCGAGATTCGGAAGCGCATCGACAAGACCGCCAGCGCCATCGCCGATGCCGCCGGCGCCAGGGCCACCGTCGAGGTCTTCGACGGCGTGCCGGTGACCTACAATGATCCGCCGCTCACCGACTGGGGCACCAACAGCCTGAAGAACGGGCTCGACCCGCAGCGCGTCACCGAGGTACGCCCGGTGATGGGCGCCGAGGATTTCTCCTATCTCGCCCAAATCGTGCCGGGCATGTTCTTCTTCCTGGGGGTCGTGCCGCCGGACGTCGACCCGCTGCAGGCGCCGGCCAACCATTCGCCGCTCTTTCGCGTCCACGAGCCCGCGCTCAAATACGGCGTGCGCGCGCTCAGCTACCTCGCGATCGACTATCTGAACCGCAAGTAGGCTTGCGCCTTGCACGTCCGCTTCCGCTTGCCGGCGCGGTAACAGTCGCGCTGGTTGACGTCGGTGAGCCTGGCCACTCCTTCGCCGTCGACGGGCTGACCTATGAATTGGGTCGGCGAGAGCCTTCGAGGAAGGCGCGGCCACTCCGAGTCACTTCAACGATCAGCCCCTTGCGAACCACGAACCGCCGATCCGTGCATTCCTCCCAGACGGGGAGGCGTGGACACGACGTGCGCCAGCTCTCGATGACATCGGCATGCAATCGCGGCTCTTTGGCCAGCCAAGCCAGCAAGTCGCGCACCAGGGGTTCGAGTGTGGGTTCCATGAGGGCAACATCGAAGGCGCGCTTCCATATGTCAAAAATGCCCAGCATTCGCAGTTGATACTTTTTGAATATGACCACGTGCGTTGAGATCGCGGCGGCAGCCGGAGTCGACCGCCGCGGCAGGCGATCCGCTATGCTTTCGTGTCGCGAGGCAGGCGCCTGGACGGCCGCCACACGGGCGGGAGAGCACGTGGTTCCCTGCGCCGCCTTGAGTGTCGGGAAACAGCAGGCGGGCGTCCGAAAGGTCGGCTTCGCCGCCAACAGCGAGAAGTCAGGGGATCAAAACGGCCCACGAAGAACGGTCTTCTTCACCCCAAGCCAGTGGATTATGCCGAGGGAGCACCTTCCAACTTCCACAACCCTTTGAATTAGCGGGCCTTTTCGTTCACGCGCACAAGGTTGTGGTCGCCAAACGCCAACTGGTTCTCCTGCAGACAAAGTACTCAAATTGAGCCGAATCGATCTTCCCGCCATTGACCGGCCATATTACTTGGTTAATTTGTAATTGCAGAGAGAAGGCAATCTTGGTGGGACAAGTTGCCTTCGCTGTGCCGGGACTGGGGATTGTCCGGTACATTCTGGTGTGGGGTAGACAAATGGGTGTCTCGCGACCCGATGCTGCGGGTTTGCCTGCCGATGCAGGCGAACTCGAGTTCGATTTCGCAGCGATCGGACAGACCATTACCAAACGCTTCGCGGACAGCGCCGCGCGCGCCGGCGATGCCGTCGCCGTGACGGATGGCGAGCGCCGATGCTCCTACCGCGACCTCGACGTAGCGTCGAACAGGCTCGCCCGGCTCCTCAAGCGGCGCGGCATAGGTGTCGGCAGCCTGGTCGCCCTCCGCATGGGCCGTTCGCTGGACACCATCGTCGCCATACTCGCGGTGCTCAAGACCGGCGGCGCCTACCTGCCGCTCGACCCGACCGCGCCCGCCTCCTATGTGGAGACGATCCTCCACGACAGTGCCGCCGACCTCGTGCTCGACGCCATGCAGGCATCGTTCGACGTCCCGACACTCGCCCTGCACGATGCCGTTCGATGCGCCCTCTCCGAGAGTGCCGAACCGCTCGATTCCTCATGCGCCCCGTCGGACATCGCCTACGTCATGTACACGTCCGGCTCGACGGGCCAGCCCAAGGGCGTCCTGGTGCCGCATCGTGGCGTGGTCCGTCTCGTCGTCGGCCAGGAGTATGTGCGGCTGGGCCCGGACGAGGTGATGCTGCATGCGGCTCCGCTGGCCTTCGATGCCAGCACCTTCGAGATCTGGGGGGCGCTGCTGAACGGCGGCGAACTCGTGGTGCTTCCCGACCAACGGATGCCGATCCGGGCCATCGGCGACCTCGTGCGCGCGCGGGGCATCACGACCGCATGGTTCACCGCCGGCCTGTTCCACGCCCTTGTCGACCAGGGCATCGAGCAACTGCGCGGTATCCGCCAGATCCTCGCGGGGGGCGATGTCCTGTCGCCGACGCATGTCGCACGCGCGCAGTCTGCCCTGCCGGATTGCCAGTTCGTCAACGGTTACGGCCCGACCGAGAACACGACCTTCACCTGCTGCTACCGGATTCCTGCCGGCGCGAGCGACGGCAGCATCCCGATCGGCACACCGATCAAGGGCACCTATGTGCGGTTGCTCGACGACGCCATGCGGCCCGCCGCCGAGGGCGAAGTCGCCATGCTCTATGCCGGCGGCCTCGGCCTTGCGTCCGGCTATCTCGGCGACGCGCAGCACGCGGGGACGCAATTCGTGCCCGACCCGCTGCATGCCGGCGCGACCCTCTACCGGACGGGCGATCTCGTGCGCCGCCGCGCCGATGGCCAGATCGAATTCGTCGGCCGTCGCGACCGGCAGGTGAAGATCGACGGGAAGCGGGTCGAGCCCGGCGAGATCGAGGAATCGCTACGGGCCATCCCGGGCGTGGCCGACGCCGCCGTCCGGCCGGTGCCGGTGGCCCGGTCCTCCGGGCCCGCACTTCTCGTCGCCTATCTCAAACGCCAGGGCGCGAGCGCCGACGAGGCGGACCTCGTCGCGCAGGCGCGCGACCGCCTCTCCGCGACGCTGCCGGCCCACATGCGGCCCGCGCGCTTCATGGTCCTCGACTCGTTCCCCCTGACATCCAACGGCAAAGTCGACATCGCGAATCTGCCGTTGCCCGGCGAGATCGTATCGGGCAGCCCCGATGCTGCCGGGAGCGATGTCGAGAAGAGGCTGGCGGAAATATTCTCGCGCATCCTCGGGATTCGTGGCATCGGGGCGAACACCAACTTCTTCGACCTCGGCGCGACCTCCCTCAAGCTGCTCGAGGCGCACGCCGAGATCGCCCGAACCTGGCCGGACATCGACGTCGTCGCGCTTTTCAAGCATCCCAACATCCGGGCGCTGGCGCGTGATATCGACGGCCGACGACCGGCGCACCAGAGCATCGCGTCGGATCGCGCCCGCCGCCAGACCGATGCCCTGAAGCGTCTCCGGACCGCAAGGTCGTCGCGGTGAGCGCGCCGGAGAACGCTGTCGCCATCGTCGGCATGGCCGGCCGCTTTCCGGGTGCCGACGACCTCGACCGCTTCTGGAAGAATATTCGCAACGGCGTCAGCACGATCTCGCGTTTCACCGATGCGGAGCTGGAGGATGCCTTCCCCCGCGACGTGCGGGAGGCGCCCAATTTCGTGCGGGCCCGTCCGATCCTGGAGAATGTCGACCGCTTCGACGCGGATTTCTTCGGGATGCTGCCGCGCGAGGCCGCCCTTACCGACCCGCAGCACCGACTGCTTCTCGAATGCGCCTGGAACGCGCTCGAGGATGCCGGCATCGATCCTTCGCGTGTCGCCGGCGCCGTCGGCGTGTTCGCCGGCTGCAGCATGCCGACCTACCTGCTGACCCATGTCCTGGCAGAACGGCTCGATCCCGACCGCTTTGCCAGCGACTACCAGGTCGGTTCCTACGATGCTCTGGTGGGCTCGCTGCCCGATGCGCTGGCCACCCGCATTGCCTACAAGCTGAACCTGCGCGGCCCCGCTCTGACGGTCCAGAGCGCCTGCTCGACATCCCTGCTGGCCGTTTCGCAAGCCTGCCAGAGCCTGCTGCTCTACCAGTCGGACATCGCCTTGGCCGGTGGCGTTTCGATCACGTTTCCGCAGAAGCGAGGGTATCTCCACCAGGAGGGCGGCATGGTCTCGCCCGACGGGGTGTGCCGCCCGTTCGACGAAAAGGCCGGTGGCACGATCTTCGGCGACGGTGCCGCCATGGTGGCGCTCAAGCGGCTGCAGGATGCGCTCGATGCGGGCGATCACATCTACGCCGTCATAAGAGGGTCCGCCGTCAACAACGACGGCAGCGGCAAGGTCGGCTTCACCGCGCCCAGCGTGACCGGCCAGGCGGAAGTCATCGCCGCTGCGCTGGCGGCGGCCGACGTCTCCCCCGATTCGATCGGCTATGTCGAATGCCACGGCACGGCGACCCCGCTGGGCGACCCGATCGAATTCGCCGGGCTGACGGAAGGGTTCGGCGGCCGGGCGGTCCAGCGTCCGCACTGTGCCCTGGGCTCTGCCAAGGCGAATATCGGACATCTCGACGTGGCGGCCGGCGTCACCGGGCTCATCAAGGCCGCACTGGCGCTGCATCACGGGGAAATCCCGCCGCTCGCCAATTTCCACTCTCCCAGCCGGCACATCGATCTGTCCGGCAGCCGGTTCCATTTCCCGACCGCCCCAACCGCCTGGCCGGCGCAGGCGACGCCCCGTCGCGCAGGCGTCAGCGCGTTTGGCGTCGGCGGCACGAACGTCCACGTCGTTCTGGAAGAGGCGCCGGCCCGAGTCGAAGCCACCCGCGCACAGGGAAGGCTCGTCCTGCCGCTCTCGGCACGGACCGATGCCGCGCTGGTGGAGATGGCCGGCGCGCTCGCGGACCACCTCACGACCCATCCCGCTCTTGCCCTGGAGGACGTCGCCCACACGCTTCAGGCGGGTCGTCGCGTTTTCGACCGACGCGCCGCGGTGACAGGCGCGAGCCGCGAGCGGATCGTCGAGGGCCTGCGCGCCATCGCGAGCGCGCCGCCCTCCGCGGCGCCGACGGTGGAAAAGGCGCCGCTCATCTTCATGTTCCCGGGACAGGGCGCGCAATTTCCGGGCATGGCGCGCGCTCTCTATGACGCGCATGGCGCGTTCCGCCAGATCGTGGACGAAGGCATCGCGGTGGCCGAGCCGATCGTCGGACCGGCGCTCCGGCCGCAACTCCTGGATTCGGCAGCCGACGGCGGCAATGCCACGCTGCTGGCCCAACCGTCCCTCTTCATCTTCGAGTACGCGCTCGCCCGGCTCTGGATGTCGTGGGGGTTCGAGCCGGACGCCATGGTCGGGCACAGCGTCGGCGAGTTCGTCGCCGCCTGTATTGCGGGAGTCTTCTCGTTCGCCGACGGCTGCCGGCTGGTCGCCACGCGCGCGCGCCTGATGCAGGCCATGGCGCCCGGCGCGATGCTGGCCGTGCGCCTCCCGGAAGCCGACCTCAAGGCCGAACTCGGCCCGACGCTCGACCTCGCAGCGATCAATGCACCGTCCTTCTGTGTCGCCGCCGGCCCGACGGAGGAAATCGCCAACCTCGAGGCTCGGTTGACGGCGCGCGGCGTGAGCTGCCGCCGGCTCGCGGTCTCCCATGCCTTCCATTCGCGCACGCTCGATCCGATCCTCCCGGACATCGAACGTGCGGCAGCGGCGACGCCGCTCAACCCGCCGGTCCTGCCGATCGCATCGTGCGTCACCGGGGCGTGGGTGGAGACCGAAGCCACCGATCCGGCCTATTGGGCGCGTCACGGTCGGGCGCCGGTGCGCTTCGCCGACGCCCTTGCCACCGCCACCCACGGCCGCCGCCCCTTCCTGCTGGAAGTCGGTCCGGGCCGCACGCTGGCCGCGCTTGCACCGCAGGCAGTCGACCGCAAGGCGCTGCAGGGCGTCGCCGCCGGCGTCGACGCCGAAACCAACGACCTTGCCGATGCGCTGGCGGCGCTCTGGACCGCGGGCTTCACGCCCGACTGGGAGGGTCTCGGCGTCCCGCAAGGCCGGATCGTGCCGCTGCCGACCTATCGCTTCCAGCGCTCGCGCCACTGGATCGAGCGGAGCGTTTCGACCCGGCAGCCACCTGCAATCGTCGCCAGCGCGGCGCCCGTGATCGAAGCGGCGAGTCCGCAAACCCCGGCAGCCGCTCCTGGCGCGCGCGACACGATCCATGACGTCGTCGCCATCCTGCAGGACCTGTCGGGAATCGCGGACATCGATCCGAACGAGACCTTCGTGGCACAGGGCTTCGACTCGCTGCTGCTCGGTCAGGTCGCTCGGGCCGTCGAGAAGAAATTCCGCACCAAGATCACGTTCCGGCAGCTCCTCACCGATCTCCCGTCGGTATCCCGGCTGGTCGCCCACCTGGAGGCCACGGGAGCCTCCGCCTCTACCGCATCCGGTACGGAGGCCAGGAAGACCATCCCGCTTCCCGCCGTGGAAATGGCGCCGCGCGTCCGGGTCGCGCGGCCGTCCGCCGAGCCACGCCACTCGCTCGACGAACGGCAGCGCGCCTACGTCGCCGACTTGGTGCGGCGCACGAACGAACGCACGCCTGTCGCCAAGGCGCAGACGCAGCGGGATCGCGGCGTGCTGGCCGATCCGCGCACCGTTGCCGGCTTCCGGCTCGAATGGAAGGAGCTGGTCTATCCGCTGGTGGCCCAGCGCGCCAAGGGCTCGCGCCTCTGGGACATCGACGGCAACGAATATATCGACCTGGTGAACGGCTACGGCCAGACCATGTTCGGCCACTCGCCGGATTTCGTCACGGGAGCCGTCGCCGCCCAACTCCAGGACGGATTCCCGATCGGACCGCAAAGCCCCCTCGCCGGGGAGGTCGCCCACCTCGTCTCGGAGATGACGGGCGACGAGCGCGTCACCTTCTGCAACACCGGCTCGGAAGCTGTGATGGCGGCCATGCGCGTCGCGCGCGCCGTCACCGGTCGCGAGCGGGTCGTCGTGTTCGGCAACGACTATCATGGCCAGTTCGACGAAGTGCTGGTCAAGGCGGGCGGCGGCACGACTCCGCGCGCCTTGCCGGTTGCTCCGGGCATTCCTCCCGAAGCCGTCGCCAACATGACGGTGCTGCCCTACGGCGATCCACGCAGCCTCGATTGGATCGACGCCAACGGCGAGGACATCGCCGCGGTGATGGTCGAGCCGGTCCAGAGCCGGCACCCCGCCCTGCGGCCGCGGGAGTTCCTGGAGCAGCTGCGGGGCATTACCGAAGCGCGCGGCGCGGCGCTGGTGTTCGACGAGATCGTGACCGGATTCCGAACCCATCCCGGCGGCATGCAAGCACTGTTCGGCATCCGGGCCGACCTCGCCACCTACGGCAAGGTCGTGGGCGGCGGCATGCCGGTCGGCATCCTGGCCGGCAAGGCCCGCTTCATGGACGCGCTGGACGGGGGCATGTGGCGTTTTGGCGACGAGTCGATGCCCGAGGTCGCGCCGACCTTCTTCGCCGGAACCTTCGTCCGCCATCCGCTGGTGCTGGCCGCGACGCGCGCCGTGCTGCGCCATCTGAAGGCGCAGGGACCGGCTCTGCAGACGGCGCTGGCCGCCCGCATGGACAGGCTGGTCGGACGCCTGAATGCAGACCTCGAGCGCCACGGCCTCGCGACACGCGCTGAAGGCTTTTCGAGCTGGTTCTATGTCAATCCGGCCGCCGAGCATCCGCTCGCGACCCTGTTCTGGCCGCAGGCACGGCTGCTCGGCGTGCACGTCCAGGAAGGATATCCCTGCTTTCTGACGACGGCGCATTCGGATGCCGATATCGCAACCATCGGCGACGCGTTCGCGACCTCGCTGGACGCTCTGGAGGCCGGGGGAATCCTCGACGCGGCTCGTGCCGTCCGCCGCGCTGCGCCGGCCGCTCGCGCCGCGCTGCCGGCGAACGATGTCGACATCTCGGCGCCGCTCACCGATCCTCAGCTCGAGGTGCTGACGGCCGCGCAGATGGGCGCCGAGGCGTCCTGCGCCTTCAACGAATCCATCAGCGTCGATCTCGGCGGCGAACTCGATGCCGCCGCCCTGTCGCGCGCCCTCGACGCCATGATCGCGCGCCATCAGGCATTGCGCGGGCGCGTCGGCCGGGACGACGAACGGATGCATTTCGCGTCTTCGCTGAAGCTCGACCTGCCGGTGGTCGACCTGACCGGGGAAGCCGACGCCGACGCAGCCCTCTCAGCATTGCGCGCCAAGGACGCCCGCACGCCGTTCGATCTGTGGGACGGCCCGCTGGTGCGCGCCACGCTCGCCAGGCTCTCGGCGACCCGCCATGTCCTGGTCTTCACGGCCCACCACATCGTCTGCGACGGATGGTCGATCAACATCCTGCTGAACGACCTCGCGTCGCTGTACCGCGCCGAGCGTACGGGCGAGCCGGCAGCCTTGTCGCCCGCGCCCGATTTCGCGACCTATGCCGACTCGCAGGCCGAACGGAAGCCAGCCAGGGACGCCGATCTTGCCTATTGGAACGGCCTCTACGCCGACATCCCGCCGCTGCCGGACCTGCCGACGGACAGGCCGCGTCCCCCGCAACGTTCCTTTGCCGGGGCCACGTGGTCGACGCATTTCGAGGCAGACCTGGCGATGGCCGCGAAGAAGGCCGGTGCCGCGTCGGGCGCGACGCTGTTCGCCGTCCTCTTCACCGCCTTGCAGACGGTTTTCGCCCATCTGTCGGGCTCGTCGGATATCGTGATGGGCGTGCCCGTCGCCGGCCAATCCGCTGACGACGTCCCCGACCTTGTCGGACATTGCGTGCAGATGCTGCCGCTCCGTGCACCGCTCGCTTGGGATACGCCTTTCGCCGCCCATGTCCGCAACGTGTCCGACCGGCTGCTGGAAGGCTTCGACCATCCGCACTGCACCTATGGCACACTGGTCCGCTCGCTGAAGGTCGTGCGCGACGCCGGCCGGCTCCCCCTGACCGAGATCCAGTTCAATCTGGAACGCGTTGCCGAGGGACTCGATTTCGGCGGCGTCACGGCCATCGTGACGCCCAACCCTAAGGCTGCGGTCAATTTCGACATCTTCGTCAACGTGATCGAGTCGGCCGAGGGACTGCGCATCGATTGCGACTACAATACCGACCTGTTCGACGAAGGGACGGTGGCGCGCTGGATGGCGCACTATCGCCGCGTGCTCGCGGGAATCGGTGCGACGCCACACAAGGCGATGCAGGACCTGCCGTTCCTGTCTCCGGAGCAGGAACGCTTCGTTCTCGATGGGGTGAATGCCACCGCCGCCGAGTACCCGCGGGACAAATGTATCCACCAGCTCTTCAGCGCCCAGGCAGTTGCGACCCCGGACGCCGTCGCCTGCGTCGATGCCGCGGGCGCCATGAGCTATGGCGAACTGGACCGCCGCTCGACTCGCCTGGCGCAGGAGATGCTCGGCATCCACATCGCCCGCCGCGGCCGGGTGGCGATAGCGGTCGACCGGTCGCGCGCGCTGCCGATCGCCCTTCTCGGCGTGATGAAATCGGGCCATGCGTACGTGCCGCTCGACATCGCGCAGCCGCCCGAACGGCTGAAGCAGATCGCGCTCGCAGCCCAGATCGACGGCATCATCTGCCAGGACGACGCCATCCGGGCCATAGCGCCCTATGCCTTCGAGATTCGCATCGACCGCCTTGATCTCGACGACCGGCTCGACGGCAAGCCCCTGCCGCCGGTACCGGCCACGGACCCCGCCTACATCCTCTTCACCTCGGGCTCCACGGGCACCCCGAAGGGGGTCGAAATCCGCCATCGGTCGCTGACCAACCTTGTCAGCGACATCGTTGACCGGTGCGACGTGACGGCAAACGACGTGGCCATCGCCTCGAGCGCGATCACGTTCGACATCGCTGCGACGGAATTCTTCGCCCCCCTCGTTCGCGGTGCCTCGGTCGTGCTCGCAGATACCGAACAGGTACGCACCGTGGTCGAGCTGGCGGCGCTCGCGAAGGCATCGCACGCCACCCTCCTGCAGGCGACGCCGACGTTGTGGCGAATGCTGGTCGAAGCCGGTTTCGAATCCGCACCGGGCTTGAAGATGCTGACGGCAGGCGAGCCGATCTCGCAGGACCTCGCCGACCGGCTCCTGCAGGGCGGCGGCCGGCTGTGGAACCTGTACGGGCCCACCGAGGCGACGATCTACGCGTCGGGTTGCGAAATGACACCGGGCCAGACCAATGTGACGATCGGGCGCCCGCTCGCCAACACACAGCTCTATGTCCTCGACGAACGCGACCGGCCGGTCGCGCCGGGAACGATCGGACAGCTCTTCATTGGGGGCGACGGGCTGGCGACCGGGTACTTCGACCGAAGCGACCTCACGGCACTGGCCTTCCGCGATATCGCGCTTGGCGGGCACCCGCCGCGCCGCCTCTATGCGACCGGCGATCTTGCCCATCTTCTCCCCTCCGGCGAATTTGTGCTGCACGGCCGCATCGACAGCCAGGTGAAGCTGCGCGGCTTCCGGATCGAACTGGAGGAGATCGAGACGGTCCTTCGCAAGGTGCCCGGCGTCAACGACTGCGCCGTGCTGCTGCGCCGCGACAGCGGGCCGGAACCGATGCTGGTCGCCTATGTCGCGATGACGCGCGGCCTCGACGTGTCCGCCCTGTCTGAGAGAGTCGCCGCCACTCTACCCGCCTACATGCAGCCGTCGCGCTGGGTATTCCTGGAAGCGATGCCGCTTTTGCCGAGCGGCAAGGTCGACCGCAAAGCCTTGCCGATGCCCGTCTCCGTGGCGATCCAGCCTGCTCCGGCCAGCCGGCCGAAGAATGCGACCGAGAGCCGGATCGCCGAGATCTGGGCCGAGGTGATCGGCCTGCCCGAAGTCGGCATCGACGATCCCCTTTTCTCTCTGGGGGCGGACTCCCTGCAGGTCTTCCGGATCGCCGCCCAGCTCGACCGCGCCGGTCTCGCCATCAGCGCGCGAGACCTGATGAGGAATCCGACGATCGCCGCCCTGTCCAGACAGCTGGAGCAAGTCCCCGCCGACGTTCCGGCTGCGAAGAAGGGGCCATCGCTCGCCGATTTCCGCCGTGGCGCTCGCCGGCGGGCCGGGACCCCATGAGCAACGGCGGCATCACGAGGGTTGCGAGCGCCGAGGAAGAGGCGGCTGTCGGCTCGTTTCCCTGCACTCTCCTGCAGGAGCGCCTCTGGAAACAGCAACGGACGCGCGGGCCCCAAGGCCTGAACGTCGCCATGCGCTGGCTGATCGAGGGGCCTTTGCCGCATGCCACCGCCGAACGTGCGTTGCAGGCCGTCGTCGACCGGCACGAGATCCTGCGGACCAGTTTCCGCGAGACGGGCGAGGGCCTGCGCCAGCTCGTCTGGCCAACGGCGACGATGCGGCTGAACGATATCGATCTCTCGGCGCTCGGAGGCGAAGGCGCCCGGGAGCGCGCAGACGAAATCTCGCGGGAAGAGGCACTCGAACCGATCGACCTTGGCGCCCCTCCTCTCCTGCGAGCCACGCTGCTGCGATTGTCGCCAGACCGGGCGATGCTGCTTCTCACTTTCCACTCGATGGTGGCGGACGGCTGGTCGACCGGCCTCGTCGTCAGGGAATTCGATCTGGCCGCACGCGCCCTGGATGCCGGCCGGACACCGGCTCTTCCAACTCCGGATCTCCAGTTCGCCGACTACGCGTTGTGGGAACGGGAAATGCTGGCGAGCGATGCGCTCGACGAAGCGCGTTCGTTCTGGAGGCAGCAGCTTCGCGACGCGGCCGGTACGGCCGTGCCTGCCGACGCCGATGCCCCCTGCAGCAACCCGACGGAGGCCAGCGGAGAACGCAGCAACATCGTGTCCCTGCTGATGCCGGCGGGACTCTCCCAGGCGCTCGAACGGCGTGCGCGGGAGAGAAGCACCACCCTTTTCGGCCTCGCCGGCGCCGCCCTTGCGCTGATGCTCCATCGCGTCACGGGGCAGTCGGACGTCGTTTTCGGCTCCCAGGTGGCCAACCGCGAAGAGCAGGTTGCGGAAGACATGGTCGGGCCGACCGTGAACGCCATAACCCTGCGCGTCCGCGTGGACGGTGACGCCCGCGTTTCGGCCTTCATCGATTCCGCGAGCAGGACGATATTGGAAGCGATCCGGCACGAGAAGCTGCCCTACGAGGTTGCAGAGTCCTTCGCTCCCGATACGCCGGGAAGGCCGTTGCATGCCGTCAATCTCGTCCTGCACCGCTCCTACTCCGGCACGAGCGCGACGGAGTCTTCCATTTCACCCGGCCGCTTCCGCATCCTGTCACTCCCGTCGTTTCCGTCGGGCACGCAATGGCCGCTCAATTTCTTCATGATCGGCCGCGACGAAGGGTGGCGCCTGTCCTGCGAGGCGGATGTCGACCTCTACGATGTCGGAACCGCACAGTCCCTGCTGGACGCCTGGCTGACCTGCCTCGAAGTGCTGGCGAAGGAAGGCGATGTTCCCCTCGCCGCCTGCGCCTCGTTGCGCTCGATTGAAGAGCGCCGTGCCCCTTCGATGGCGGTCGCGCCCGCCGGCGGCGCGCTCATTCCAGTCCGCGCTCCCGACCGACAGGTCGTCCGCTTCAACGAGCACGGGACGCGGACGCCCCTCGTCCTGCTCAACAACCGTTCGGTCTATTTCCAGCTCGCTCGGCACATGGGGGAAGATCGCCCCGTCGTCGACATCATGCTCTACCACCAGGACGGCCCCCTCGATCTCGGCGCGCGCACCTTCGAAGAGTTCGGCGCCTATGCCGTCCAGCTCATCCGCTGGGCGCAGCCGCGCGGTCCCTATCTGCTGGGCGGGCATTGCGTGTACGGCGTCCTCGCCTTCGAGGCGGCACGACAGCTTCGCCGGGCGGGCGAGACGGTGTCGACGGTCGCCCTGTTCGACAGTTGGGCGCCGGGATATCGGGAAACAATGTCGCGCTGGGACCAGATGCTGCGCCGGCAACAGTTGCGGCTGGCGCGCTATGTCGAGCGCATCGGGAAGTATCGGCGCGGCGAGGTCGGGCTCGACGCACTCCTGCTGAAACCTGTCCTGTTCCATCTCGGCCTGCTCCGGGAGAAGGCGGGGCCGGAGCGCCAGGCGATGCCCGGCGAATGGTTCGACGATTATCTTTACGATGCCGTCACACGCTACCGGCCCGATCCGTATGACGGCGACGTCGTGCTGTTCAGGAGCAACGAGCCGCTGCGGGGCCGGCTCTTCGACGAGCGCATGGGCTGGGGGCCGCTGGTTACAGGCACCTTCACCAAGGTCGATATCGACAGCGGCCATTTCGACATGTTCCGCGAGCGGCCGGCACAACAGATCGCCCGGCTTCTCCGGGACCGGTGAGCGCGCTGCGTTCCCTGGCGCTCGCCGCTTTCGTTCTTGCCGCCGCCCTCGGCGCAGCGGCCTGGTTTGTCTTCGTCCCCCGTCTTCCGTCCCCGACGGGGCCCAGCGCCGTCGGGCGGGCAGAAACGACGTTGCGGGGCGCCCAGGGCGAGCAGGTCGGCGTCACGATCTGGTACCCACGAGACGCCCGCGGAAAATCTCCTCTCGTTCTCTATTCGCCAGGCTGGGGAGCAAAGCGCGACCAGAGCGCCGCCCAGCTCAAGGCGCTCGCGAGCCACGGTTTCGTGGTCGTGGCCTGCGACGATGTCGGCAGCGAATTGGCCACGGATCCCAGCAAAGGCATCCGGCTGAAACTCGAAACAGACGCCGAGACAGCCGAAACGATCCAGCGGGCGGGGCACCATGCGGTCGTTCAGGCCGACAGGCTGCTTGCCGTGCTTGCGGCTCTGGAAGCAGGACCGGCGCCGTTTCCCGTCGGCACGATCGACACGCGCAGGGTCGGGGTCCTCGGCTTCTCGCTCGGCGGGACGGCAGGGCTTGCGGCGGCGGCACGCGACCCGAGGATCGTCGCCGTATTCAATATCGACGGCGGCCTGTTCGGTCCCGCCGCGGAGGATATCTCGGTCAGCGCCTATTTCCTGCTGTCGAGCAACGAGGCATTCCCGTCCGCAAGCGACCTCGCCGCTGCCAATCCGTCCATACGCAACTACGCGATGATCAGCGGCCTCGACATCCCGCGCAACCGCCGCCGGATGCAAAAGACGGAGAGCTACTGGAGCCAGATCCCCGAGGCGGATCATGTCGATCTCTCGGACGAATTATATCTCCTCTCGCGCCGGACACTGTGGCGGACAAACACGACACGTCGGGAGATCCACGATGCGATCACGTCGATGGAGGTCGCTTTCTTTCGCAGTACCCTCGAAGGAAATCCGGCACAGCTTCGCAGCCTGGCCGGACATGGAGATCAGACCGTGCGCTGGATCAACCCGAAAGGTCCGACCGACGGCACGGCGACGCCGCGGCAGTAGGCCCCATATTCGCAGTGAAGCCACCACGGCCCGGGCCTTTCCGGCGGGGGAACTCTCATCACCGGATTGCCCTGCGCGAGGGACACTTCGAACGAGTCGAGCGATGTCGAGAGGCCGGTCCCCATCGCCTTCACCACGGCCTCCTTGAGGGTCCAGATGGCAAAGAACGTCTCGAGCCGGGAAGCCCGGTCTGTCATGCCTTCAATCGCCGCCACTTCGCCCGGATGGAAATAGCGGCGCGCAAGATCCAGCGCCTCGATCGGTCTCACCGCCTCGATATCCGCGCCCACGTCGCACTCTTCCGAGACGACGAGGAAAGCCCTGTCCGCGGAGTGGCTGAGACTGAAGCGAAGCGTCGGCCGGCCGATGACGCTGGGTTTGCCGAACGGATTGAGTTCGAATCTCAAGGCGAGGGGATCACAGGCGGCGCACGTGCCGAGTATTCTCCGCAGTCCCGCACGGGCGGCGAGGAAGCGCCGCTGCAGCATCGGCGTCGCGAACCTGCGCATGCGCTCGACCTCGTCTGCCGACAGGACATCCTCCGGCTTGTGGCTGCCGGTCGATGGGTCGTCCAGCGACCAGTCCCAGCGCAGCAACGGTTTTGTCGGGCTCGAGCAAGACATGTGTGACGTTCGCGATCTTGGACACTGTTGCATGTCTTGGCTACGTTCGCGGGCGTGAAGGCGCGCCTGAAGTCTCTTGCCATGATGGCCTACGGACGTTTCCGCGCCTTGAGGCGGGAGCCCGTGCGGTTCCGGGGCGCCTTCGCCTCCTACGAAGCGGCTCTGGGCAACGTGCGTCGCGACATGCCGGCCGGGTACGACCACGATTCGGTGACCGATGTCTCGCACGATTTCATGCAGCAGATCGCCCTCTGGGACTATCCGATTGTGTACTGGCTGCGGCATCTGGAGCCGGCCGTTCTGATCGATGCGGGAGGCCATGTGGGCGTGAAATATCGCGCCTTCCGCCCTTTTCTCGACGTCGATCGCATCGCATGGATCGTCTACGACCTGCCCGCCCAGGTCCGCGCCGGACGCGCCCGCAGACAGCCGCAGGATCGCACGCTCTCCTTCGTCGACCGGATCGAGGAGGCTCCGCCCGCCGACATACTTCTCGCCTCGGGCCTGTTGCCCTATCTCCGCGAGCCCTTCGCCGATCTCGTTCGCCGCCTGAAGGAACGCCCCCGGCACATTCTCCTGAACAAGATCGTCACGCGGGATGGCCCGCCGGTCGTCACGCTGGAGAATTTCGGTGTCGCCGAGGTGCCCTATCAGATCCGCAACGTGCGCGAGGTGCCGGACACGCTGGAATCCCTTGGCTACGACATTGTGGATTCGTGGGTGATCGACCAGCTCGCGCATCGTATCCAGACTCATCCGGAACTCGGTCGCTGCACCTACCGCGGCTATGTCGCACGACGGCGCGACTAGCCTTTCCGCGACTGGACCGGTCTTCGGAGAACAGCATACGATCCGCGTCGCCGAAGACGTGCGCCTCTGATCCACGTACAGTTGAGAGAGCGACCGAGAGCCGCGTTGTAACTGCGCACGCCGATTGCGACTGTCTTTCTTCGTCGCCGCAGCGCACGGGTGACACCCTGCGGGCGAGACCGCACAGGGGTAAGTTTTCCCGGAAACAGCTTCTCCGCAACCTTCTTCCGTGATTGTTCGTTGAGGCGTTCAGGCTCACTGTGCCCCAAGTCTGCCACAAGGCGGATTTAGGCCTTCCCTTGCGATTTTCTGGATGAATATGACACTCGGCAGCGTGGTCGTGCGAACAACAGGGATCGGATTGCTGCTTTTGTCAGGATGTGACGTCGTGCGCTCGGCACGGGACGATCTTGCGGCGCTGACAGGACCTGGGGCGGCGGCTCCGCAACCGCAGAAGAGGAAAGGTCCACCGCCTGCCGCCACGACAGCGCCCAAAAAGCCCACAGCCACCGTGCGGGGCGAGACCGGCGGCACCGTGGAAGCTTCCGCGGCGGTCGCGTCAGCCGGCGCCGATGGCTCGTCGACTGCCTCTCCTACCTCGCTCGCCCTGACGGGCAAGAGCGAGACCGAGCTGAGGGCGTTGTTGGGAGCGCCCACGAGCGAGGAAGCGCGCCCCCCCGGAAAGCAGTGGCGCTATCGTCAGGGCAGTTGCACCCTCGACGTCCAGCTTTATCCGGACGTCGAGACGAAGCAATTCGGAACTCTTGCTTACAAGGTGAAGAGCGATGACAACACAGATGAGGGAAACCGTGTCTGCCTCGCCCAGTTCCAGTCCCGTGCTCACGCAAGATGAAAACGCCGGCGGAGAGCGGCGCATCCGCGTCGCCTTCGTGGAGGACGACGACGATTTCCGGGAAGCCGTCACGGGCGAGCTGGGCGACGAAGGTTTCGAGGTCACGGCCTTTTCCGATGGTGCTGCCCTTCTGGACGCCTTCGCCAGCGGCATCGAGGCCGACATCATCGTGCTCGACTGGAACCTGCCGAGCATTGCCGGCATCGATCTCCTGCCCAAGCTGCGTCGTGCTGGAATCGTCCTTCCCGTCGTGTTTCTCACCGGGCGCACCCAGCCTGCCTACGAGAAGGAGGCGCTGGATCGCGGCGCGCTCGACTTCGTGGACAAGTCGCGCGGTGTCCCGATCCTCGCGCACCGCCTGCGCCTGATCATCGACGCCCAGAAGAAGGCCGCCGATCCGGAGTTCGAAGGCAATTTCCACTGCGGGCGGCTTCTGCTGAAGCCCGGTATCAGCCGCGCCTACTGGGACGACACCGATGTCGGGCTGACCTTGACCGAGTTCAAGATCGTGCACCTCCTGGCCTCGAACATCGGTACTTACGTGACGTACCGCGCGGTGTACGATTGCATGCACTATGTCGGCTTCATCGCCGGAAGCGGCGAGAATGGCTATCGAACGAATGTCCGTTCCTGCATCAAGAGAATCAGAAACAAGTTCCGCGCCATCGATCCCGAGTTCGGCGAGATCGACAATTATCAGTCCTTCGGCTACCGCTGGGGCAAGCAGTAGCACGGCCACCCGATCGATCCAGAAGTGGCGGGCGGCGCTTCGCCGTCTCGCCGCTTCGCTCACGCTCAAACTCGTTCTGCTGATCGGCATCTTCATCGCGCTTCCGGTCGTGCTGTACGGCCAGTTCGAGAGCGCGGACCGGCAGATGCGCGAACTCGTGACGCGCGCCATCCAGGATCGCAGCGCCCTGATCGCCGATGCGCTTGCGCCCGTCCTTCGCGAGACCGATCCCGCTGCACCGCTCGCCCTCAACCAGGAACTGTCGAAGTACGGCAGCGACGGCACCGTCCTCAAGCTGATGTACCAGCCGCCCGCCGACAGATCGGCCGGGCGCTTCTATCTCGTCGCGTCGGCACCGCCGATCGGCGCGGAGTCCGTGGCGGCCGAACTCGACGAACTCCGTCACCGCGGCATCCTCCGGCACCTGTCGGAGGCGTGCATGTGGGACGCCTCCAACGAGATCCGCTACAAGCAGGCCGACGGCTCCGTCGAGCTGCTGACCTCGATCATCCCCATTCGCGCGCGTGGCGATTGCTGGGTCCTGACATCCACACACATGACCTCGGAGTTCCTCAATACGTCGATCGGCCGGCCGTATTGGGAGACGCGCGAAATCCGGATCGCCGCCCTGATCTATCTCGTCGTCGCCATCCTTGCGCTGCTGATTGCGATCAGTATCCGGCTCAGCCTGTCCCGCTTCCGCAAGGTCGCCGACGAGATATCCCAGGGCCGCATCGGTGATTCGGCGTTCAGCCGGCAGAACATCGTTCCCGAGTTGTCGAGCGTCGCCCGGGACTTCGACAAGCTCGTTCACGAGTTGCGTCGCGTTTCCCGGCAGATCCGCCAGTCGGCGGAAGACAATGCGCATTCCTTCAAGACACCGCTCGCCGCCGTGCAGTCGGCGCTGCGTCCCGTCCGTCGCGCCGTGCCGGAAAGCGACCTGCGGGCGCGGCGCGCAATCGAGATCGTCGATTCCTCGCTGGCGCGTCTGCTTGCCCTCGTGAATGCCGCGCAGCATTTCGACACCGCCACCGCCGACCTGATCGACGCTCCCCGCGTGCCGACCGACCTGACGACCCTCATCGGCGACGCGGCGCGGCATTTCCGGGAAATCCTTGCCGCGCGCGACATCCGCCTCGTCCGTCGCCTCGACAAGGAGGCAATGGTGCGGGCCGGCGCAGGCATGCTCGACGTGGCGTTGCAGAACGTCCTCGAGAACGCGATCAGCTTCGCGCCCAACGGCTCCGCCATCATCGTCACGCTGACGGCGAAGGAAGAAGCCGTCGAGTTGACCGTCGAGGACGAGGGTCCCGGGGTCGATCCCGCGAAGATCGACCACATCTTCGAGCGCTATTTCTCGTCGCGTCCCGAGGACGGCATGGGCTCCGACATCATGCAGGAGCATTCGGGCCTCGGTCTCTGGATCGTCCGGCGCAACGTCGAGGCTCTCGGCGGACAGGTCGCCGCGACCAACCGGGCGGCCGGCGGACTTGCCATAACGATGACGCTGCCGCGCGCCATCCGCCGCTGACGCAGCACCGTGGAACTCGATCGCCGCCAGGATGTGAAGGCGGCTTCTGGCTGCGAATCGGTGGCCGCGGGATTTCCGGCGCCGTCCGGAACAGCTTCCGCGCCAAGCACGCACCGACGATCCGCAGCACGACGCGGCACCGACTGGCGGCACGGGCCGCTTTTTTGCCTTTTTGCAGCCGGACAGACGTGGGACACGAGCCCGATCAGCCTGGGGGGTTCCCGCATGAGTGCCGTCACCGCCACCAAGAAAGTCACCACGCCACAGATCCGCGCCCGCAAGGGCGGCGAGCCGATCGTCTGCCTCACCGCGTATACAACGCAGATGGCACGCCGGCTCGACCCTCATGTCGACCTGCTGCTGGTCGGCGATTCGCTCGGCATGGTGGTGTATGGCTTCGACAGCACGCTGCCGGTCACGCTCGACATGATGATCGCCCATGGTGCGGCCGTCGTACGCGGTGCGGAGCATGCCTGCGTCATCGTCGACATGCCCTTCGGTTCCTATCAGGAGAGTCCCGCGCAAGCCTTCCGCAGCGCCGCGCGCGTGATGGCTGAAACGGGCGCCGCCGGCGTGAAGCTCGAGGGCGGCGAGGCCCTGGCCGATACGGTGCGCTTCCTCGTCCAGCGCGGCATTCCCGTCTGTGCGCATGTCGGGTTGATGCCGCAGGCGGTGAACGTGGCCGGCGGCTTCAAGGCGACCGGCCGGTCCGAGGAGGAAGCTCGTCAGGTTACCCGCGACGCGGAGGCGATGGCCGATGCCGGCGCCTTCGCGATCGTGCTCGAAGGCACGCTCGAACCCGTTGCCGCCGCCATCACGAAGGCGCTCCCCATCCCGACCATCGGCATCGGCGCCTCCCCCGCCTGCGACGGCCAGATCCTCGTGTCGGAAGATGTCTTTGGCCTCTTCAGCGACTTCACGCCCCGCTTCGTGCGTCGCTACGCCAGCCTGGGCGACCAGATATCGGAAGCGGCGGCCAGCTACGCGGCGGACGTCAAAGCCCGTCGATTTCCGGCGATGGAGCATTGCTTCCGCCCCAAATCCGGTGGTCAATCTCCCTCCTGAGGGAGACGCAAGGCGGCAATGGACAGTTTCGACTACGTCATCGTGGGCGCCGGCTCGGCCGGCAGTGTCCTCGCCGCACGGCTGAGCGAGGATCCGGGCGTCACCGTCTGCGTCCTGGAGGCTGGCCCGCGCGACTGGCATCCCTTCATCCATATCCCGGCCGGTTTCATGTACACGCTGGTGAATCCCAGCGTGAACTGGCTCTACAAGTCCGAGCCCAGCGAATGGACCGGCGGCCGCTCCATTCCGACGCCGCGCGGCAAGACGCTCGGCGGGTCCTCGTCGATCAATGGCCACATCTACAACCGCGGCCAGCGGCTCGATTTCGATGGCTGGGCCCAGCGCGGCAATCGCGGATGGGGCTATGCCGACGTGCTCCCCTATTTTCGCCGCAGCGAGCGGCGCATGGGCGCAAGCGACGCGACCTTCCGCGGCGGCGAGGGCAATCTGCCCATCACCGACCTGGAATGGCGGGACCCTCTTTGCGAAGCCTTCATCGAGGGGGCGGTCGAACAGGGCATTCCGCGCAACCCGGACTATAACGGCACGACGCAAGCGGGCGTCAGCTACGTCCAGCGCATCATCAGCGCGGGCCGCCGCGTCAGTGCGGCGCGCGGCTATCTCCATCCGGCGATGAAGCGGCCCAACCTGACCGTACGCACGCATGCGCACGCGACCTCGCTCGTGCTCGACGGCAAGCGCGCCGTCGGCGTGCGGTACCGCAGGGGCGGCCGCGGCGGCACGGCGGTCGAGGTGCGGGCGCGCCGCGAGGTCATCCTGAGCGGCGGGACGGTGAACTCACCGCAACTGCTGCAGCTTTCGGGCATCGGTCCCGGGCCGCTGCTGAAATCGCTCGGCATCGACGTGAAGCATGCGCTGCCCGGTGTCGGCGAGAACCTGCGCGACCACTACGCGCCCCGCTTCGTGGCGCGCGTGAAGAACGCCATCACGGTCAACGAGCGCTCCAAGGGCCTGCGGCTGGCCGGCGAGGTGCTGAAATACGTGACGCAGCGCAAGGGCATCCTGACCCTCAATCCGACGCTCATCTACGTGTTCTGGAAATCCGACGAGAGCGTCGAGAACTACGACCTCCAGCTCACTTTCACGCCGGCGAGCTACAAGGAGGGCGTGCAGTCGACCCTCGACGACTTTCCGGGCATGACCATCGCGTCCTGGCAGCAGCGCCCGGACTCTATCGGTTACGTGCGGTCGCGCTCGTCGGACCCGTTCGAGCACCCCGCCATCCAGCCGAACTATCTTGCGGCAGAGAGCGATCGCCACGTGTTGCTGGCCGGCATGAAGCTTGCCCGCCGCCTGCTCGCATCGCGCCCTCTCAGCAGATACTACGACCGCGAGGAATTTCCCGGCCCGCAGGCCCAGTCGGATTCCGATCTCCTGGCGGCAGCCAAGGAGCGCGGCACGACGACATTCCATCTCATGGGTACATGCCGCATGGCCCCCGACACCGACCCGACGGCGGTGGTGGACGACCAGTTGCGGGTGCGCGGCATCGACGGGCTGCGCGTGGTCGATGCGTCGATCATGCCCACCATGCCGTCGGCCAACCTGAACGCTTCTGTCCTTATGATCGCGGAGAAGGCCGCCGACCTGATCCGCGGCCGCGCGCCGCTCGATGCCATCCTCCTGAAGGATTGATGGCGGCCTCGGATCACGAACCGGCAGTGGACGCGATCGCCGCGCTGGTGCCGGCGACCCTCCGAGCGCTGCACGCCATCGAGTTCGTGAGCCGCCACGTCGCCCCGGCGACCCTCTTGCAACTCGTGGAAACCGTGCGCGGTCGCGCGGACGATCTCGCGCCGGCGCTCGCCGATGCACACGCCAAAGACTGGCCGGAGCGCCTGTCGCCGATCCGTGACCATCTGGTGCGTACAGCCCAACTTGCAGGCCGCTCGCTCGCAGATTTCGCGGCGGCACCCGACACGCCCCAACCCATTCTCGCGGCTTCCCGGGCAATCCGCCTCTATGCGACGGCATGCGAGGCGCTCTACCCGCTCGCCCCGCATCTCAGGCCGGTCAGCCACTTCTTCCTCGAGCCGGCTGCCCGTAACGATACTTCCCTTGTCGATCGGCTCGCGGCCCATCCGACGCGCGACGGCGTGGGTTTCATGCATTTCGGCGGACCGGCGGGTACGCGAGGCGCCTTCTCGCTCTACGTGCCCGAGTATTATGATCCCGGGCGCCCCTGGCCCCTCGTCGTGGCCCTTCATGGCGGCAGCGGCAACGGCGGCGCCTTCCTCTGGAGCTGGCTGCGCGAGGCCCGCACGCGCGGCTTCATCCTCCTGGCGCCCACGGCCCAGGGCACGACGTGGTCTTTGATGGAACCAGAGATCGACGGAACCAGCATCGACCGCATGGTCGACGATGTCGGCCTGCGGTGGTCGCTGGCGACGCAGCGGCTTCTGACCGGGATGAGCGACGGCGGCACCTTCACCTACGCCACAGGCTTGCGGGCGGGACGCCGCTTTACGCACCTCGCGCCGATCGCGGCGAGCTTCCATCCCCTGCTGATGAATTTCGCCGACCGCAGCCGATTGCAGGGACTGCCGCTACACATCGTCCATGGCACGCAGGACTGGATGTTCCCGCCGGAAATGGCGCGAGGGGCGGCCCGCACCCTCGAAAGGGCCGGCGCCAGGGTCGTGTATCGCGAGGTGCCGGACCTCGCCCACACCTACCCGCGCGACGAGAATGCGCGGATCCTCGACTGGTTTCTTCGCGAGGGAGCCTAACGCTTTGCGCTGTCGTCGGCGCCCACCGGCGCCGAGACGCCTGAGCGTGGCCGGGGCACGGTCTCGCCGGCAAGCCGCAGCGTGCGTTCGAGCAACAGCTCGTAGATCGGCCGCCCGCCCAGCGCCTGGGCGACGGCATTCGACGTCACGCAAGTGACGATCAGCGGCAACAGCAGGCCATAACCGTTCGTGAGTTCGGCCGCGAGCACGACGCCGACAAGCGGCGCCCGGATCGTCGCAGAGAACAGCCCCCCCATCGCGGCAATGGCAAAGGCAGCGCCGGCGAGCGGCGGCAGCGGCAGGAACCGTTCGAGCAGCAGGGCGAAGACGAGCCCCAGCACCGTCGCCAGGGTGAGCATGGGCGAGAAGATGCCGCCCGGCACGCCGACCGGATAGCTCACCATCGCGCCCACGAACCGCATGACGCCGAGCACGAGCAGCGTCGTGAGCGCGAGATTGCCGGTTACCAGCCCCGGGATCAGCAATTCGCCGCCGCCCGCCGCCTGCGGCAGGACGAGCGCCAGCGCACCGACCGCAGCTCCCACCATGAGCGCCGGCAGGAAGGGCACCTTCCGGAAGGTTTTCGCCGTCCAGTCGAGCATGAACAGCAGCGTGCTGTTGAACACGATACCCACGGCCCCGAGCACCGCGCCCAGACCGACGAAGGCCGGCAACAGGAAGAGAGGCATCGCCGCATTCACGAGCTCGAGCTGCGGCGCCGTGCCGCCGACCATCTCCATGGAAATGGCGCTGGCCGCAGAGGCGAGGATCACGCCCGTATAGGCACGGAGCGAGTAGGCAAACTGCTTGCGGGTCTCTTCGATCACGAACAGGATCGCCGCAAGCGGCGCATTGAAGGCGGCAGCGAGCCCGGCCGCGGCGCCGGCCGCCAGCAGGCCGCGCAGATCGGTCGTGCCGAGCCGGAGCTTCTCCGACAAAGCCTGCGCCAGCGATGCGCCCATATGGATGGTCGGCCCTTCGCGCCCGGCCACGAGGCCCGAGGACAGCGACAGCACGCCACCGACGAATTTGACCGGCAGGATGCGGCGCCAGCGCACCGTGCGCAGCCCCTCCATCGCGCCCTCGATCTCCTGCACGCCACTGCCGGATGCTTCGGGCGCGACCCGTCGCGTGATGAAGAACGACACCACCATGGCGGTCGCCGCGACCCCGGCCGCCATCGCGACCGTCGCATTGCCAGGTCCGAAATGCGCCACCAGGAGGTGCGGCCAGACGAGCAACCTGTCGACGACGAGGTGGAAGGCCGCTCCCACGATTCCCGTCGCCGCACCACAGAGCACCGCGAGGAAGTAGTAAACTCCATCGGAGATCGGTTGGCCTGCCGCACGATCTCCTGAAGTCACACGCGTCTCCCGTTGATAGGCGGCAATAATGCCCTCCAAGACGCAGGTGTCAAAGCCGGTGCGCGCGCAGCATCCATCCGTCGTCGGAGCGGATGCGCTCGAAGCGCACGCCGAACGCGGCATCGAGACAGGGGTCGCCGACGAGATCGGCGGACGACGCATCGGCCGCGACGCGACCGGCGTCGATCACGACGACCCGGTCGAAACAGGCGAAGGCGAGGTCGAGATCGTGAACGACGACGATGGACAGTTTTTCATGCCCCCTGGCCGCCAGGGCATGCATCACGTCGAGCCGGTGTCGAATGTCGAGGCTCGCCGCCGGCTCGTCGGCCAGCAGCACCGGCGGATCGGTCGCCAGGATCGTTGCGAGCAGCACGCGAGCCCGCTCGCCTCCGGACAGGGTCGACCAGCGCCGGCTGAGGAACCCCTCCAATTCGAAAGATTTCGCGGTCCGCGTCAGCGAGCCGGCATCTGCACCGGTGCCGCGCTCCGCGCCCAATCGCAGCAGCTCGCGGACCGAAAGGTCCCAATGAGGTTCGAAATGCTGAGGCATGAAGCCGATCTCCCGCGCACGCGCCGCGTCGTTCATGCGTGCGAGGTCGGCTCCCTGCAACAGGACGCGGCCTGCATCGGGCCGCTCGATGCCGGCGAGCATCTTCAGGAGCGTCGACTTGCCGGCGCCATTCGGGCCGATCAGCGCCACGGCACCTGTCGGCCCGAACGATAGCGACAGATCGTCGATCAGCAGGCTGCCGCCGCGGCGCACGACGAGTCGTTCGGCGATTAGCTTCTTCATGAGCGCAGCCGTCGCGCCAGCAGGAGGATGAAGAACGGCCCGCCCGCCACGGCGGTCACCAGACCAAGAGGGATTTCGGCCGGTGGCAGCGCCGACCGCGCGATCGCGTCGGCAAGGACGACCGCAATCGCTCCGACGAAGGCCGAGGCCGGCAGCAACGGCCGGTGCAACGGCCCGACCAGCCAGCGGGCGACATGCGGCGAGGCAAGCCCGACGAAAGCGACCAGCCCGCCGAAAGCCACGGCGGCCGCGACCACCGCCGAGCCCGCCAGTACCGCGACCATCACGAAGCGCGGCACGTTCATGCCGAAGGAACGTGCCATCGTCTCGCCGAGGCCGAGCACGTCGAGCGGACGGGCGATCGTCAGCGTGAGGCCGAGGCACGCTGCCGTGAGAACGGCCATCAACCCCAGCATGGCCCAGCTCGGGGTCTGGATGCCGCCCAGCACCCAGCTCAGCACGATCTGCAGGCTCACCGTCTCGTCCGAAAGCGCCAGCATGAGGAAGGAGCGCAGGGCGCCCAGGATCGCCGCGACCGCGACGCCGGCGAGCAGCATGCCGGCCGCATCGACCGCGCCCGCGACGCGACTGATCCCGATCACCAGCATCGTGGCGCCCCAGGCTCCGGCGAAGGCAAGGACAGGCAACATCACCGACTGCGGCAGCAGCAAAGGGACAAGCAGGGCCACGGTCGCGCCCAGCGCCGCCCCGCCCGCCGAACCCAGGAGATAGGGTTCGGCCAGCGGGTTGCGGAAGACGCCCTGGAACACGGCGCCGCCCAGGCCGAGAAGCGCGCCCACCAGGGCCGCCGCCAGCACGCGCGGGAGGCGCCAATCCACCAGAAGGCGTGCCGCCAGCGACGGATCGCCGGCGATCGCGCGCAGCAATTCGGCCGGCGAGGCCCAATTATGGCCCGCGCATGCGCCGGCCACGATGGCCAGCAGCAGCAGGAGCGCGAGCGAAATCCACACTCTCATCTTGCACGCGCAGAATGCAGCAGGGCGGCCATCTTCTCGATCCCGGCGATGGTGCGCGGGCCCGGGATCAGAAGTTCGGCCCGGCTGACCGTGAACGCGCGGCCGTCGCGCACGGCCCGCATGTCCGCCCAGCCGGGACGGGAGACCAGTTCCTTCAGGTCGCGCTCGCTGCCGGCGACCAGCAGCACGTCGGGGTCCGCGCGCAGGATGGCCTCCGGCGACACTTGGGCGATCTTCCCGCCCTCCAGGGCGAACCGGCCACCGGCGCGGACGATGGCGTCGCCCGTGTACGTGCCGGGGAGAGCGACAAGCATCAACCCATTGCCGAGGCGGCCCGTGACCATGACGACGCGTGGTGCGGGCAGGCCCGAGACGCGTTCCGTCACCATATCGAGACGCGCCTGCAGCGCGGCGACGACCTCGGCCGCCCGCCCGGTCACGCCACACAGCCGTCCCAGCAGCCGGAGATTGTCGAAGATCTCCGCCACCGACCGGTGCAGCAGGACCACGATCGGTATGCCGAGCCGCTCCATCGGATCGACGAGCTGGTTCGCGGCCTGGCGGGCCGGCGTCACGACGACGAGGTCCGGCCTGCGATCGACCACCGCGTCCACCGAGAAGCCGAGACGCCCTCCGACCAGCGGCCGCCCGGCGATCTCGGGCGGATAGCGTGTGAAGGCTTCTATGCCGACGATGCGATCGGCCAACCCCAGCGCCGCCACGAGCTCGGTGTTGGAGGCGAAGATCGTGACGATGCGCCGGGGTGGCGCCGGCACGGTCACGTCGCGCCCCAGCGCATCCCGAACGGTCACGGGCTCTGCGCCGGCCGCCGACGCGAGCGGCAGCAACGCCAGCGACAGCAGGACGGCCAGACGCATCAAAAGCGGAACTCGAAGCCCACGATCAGCTCCCGGCCGGCCATCGAATTACCGCAGCCACCATTCTGGTTGAGGCGGTTGGCGACACAGGTCGACTGGTCCAGGGCGATGAAGATCGGGTGCTGGTTCACGTTGAAGATGTTGTTCACAGCCCCGAACAGTTTCAGCCCCGGCATGATCTCGACCTCGCCCCGCGCTTTCCAGATCCAGAACGGCTCCTTGCGATAGACCGTCGTGCTGCGGAGCTGACCGGGGAAGAAGACCGGCGAGAGGCTCTCTTCCGTATTGTACCACATGGGACCGCGCAGAATGCCCAGCAGGAAGAAGTTCCATGGCAGTTGCGTCCCGGTCTGCCCGAACTGGGTGCCGATGTTCATGCCGAACTGGTTGATGCGCGTCGCCATGTCGGTGCCGGCGGCCGCGACCGCGCCGTAGTCGGTCATCTTGAAATTGTAGTAGCCGTTGCCGAAAGCGCGCCAGTTCCAGGTCGGATCGGCAGCGATCTTGAAGCTCTTGATCACGTCGGCCTCGGCCTGGAACTCGACGCCCTGGACCACGATGTTGGCCGGGTTGTTCTGCTGCATCTGCACGATGCGGCCGCCGACATTCGAGATCGTGACCGGCGCGATACGATCGACGATCACGTTCTGGAAGATCGCCGTGTCGAAGCGGCCGCCGTCCCAGGTGAGCGTGGCGCCGGCCTCGACCTGCTGGCTGGTCTCCGGGCGCAGCCCGGGATTTCCGAAGATCGTCGTGCCGATGGGCGTCACCGTGAAGTTGGCCCCGAACTCGGTGGCGGTCGGCGCCCGGAAGCCGCTGGAGCCCGCGACCCTGAAACCCAGCCAGTCGGTCGCCTGGAAGGTGCTGCCGGCAGACCAGGTGGTGACGTTGTAGTTCGTCGTGCCGGTGATCATGTTCGGCTGGAACGGCGTCCAGTCGAGCGCCGTGGCGCCATAGGTCTGCCGGACGCCGCCCCGCACGACGACGCGATTGTCGAACAGGCTTTGAGAATCCTCGACGTAGAACGCGAACACGTTCTCCGACTGGTTGTTGTCCTGTGGCGAAAGCTGGGTGACGGCCGCACCGCCGGCGCGGTTGCGGTCGGACCGCAGCCAGCTGCGCTCCCAATCCACGCCCAGCATCAGCTGGTTGCCCGTCCACACGTTGAAATTCGGCTGGAAGCGCGTGCCCACGACATTGAGCGTACGGACGTTGTGGTCGACCGTCGTGCGGCTCGCAACGGCGTTGAGGGCGCTGAGCGGCGATGGGTTGTTCAGGTCGTCCACGTCGGTGACATAGTAGGCCTGGAAGAAGTACGACATCTTCTTGTCCGACGTGTTGCCGGTGAAGCTCATGTCGAACGATTGGTTCGTGCGCGTGTCGAAGGCGAAGAGATTTGCCGAAGATCCGCGGAAGCCGGCGTTGTAGATGCCATCCGTGCGTGCGGTGACGTCGACACGGTTGTTGTCGTTGAATTGCCAGCCGAAAGCGCCGGTCGCACTCAGGCGCGACCATGCCGTGTTCTGCTCCGTCCGTCCGTCGGGCAGCCCGTAGCTGTTGCGCGTACTCGATGCGACGCCGCCATAATAGTCGACGCCATCCTTCGTCACGCCGCCATATTGAAGCTGCCCTTCGAACAGATCCCACGATCCGACCGAGCCCTCGAGGAACCCGCCAGGGGCCGTCCGGCCGTTCTTCAGGATGATGTTGATGACGCCGCCCATGTTCTGGCTGCCATAGACCACCGAACTCGGCCCGCGGACGATCTCGATGCGCTGGATGTCTGCATTGGACAGCTTGGAGACGTTGGCGGTGCCGGCACGGTGGCCGTTGATCAGCACCAGGACCTGGCTACGGAAGTCCCGCCCCTGCCCGTCGGTCGAAGCGCCCCGGATGTTGATGGAGGTCTGGCCGGGCGACCATTCGCTCATGAATCCGACGGAATTCTCGGCCAGCAGCTCGGCAACCGAACGCGCCGTCGATTTCTCGATCCGGTCCTGATGGATGATCTGAACCGTGCCGGCGATGCGGTTGACGGCTTCGGGACGACCCGTCGCAGTGATGAATCCTTCGGGCAGCGTATGCGTGTCCTGCGCGACCGCGGGAAGCGAAAGGACAATGGCGGAACAGAAGACGAGCGAAAGCGGGAGCCTGTTCACTTGATACTCCAGACGAGAACGGCGGTTTTTCTAGGGATGTCGAGACGAAAGCCGGCGGCGGCGCGCTTCGCCTGGGCGGAGAGGTGGGCATGCAGCCGGGCTCGGCGTTCGTCGGTCTCGGACCAGCCGAGCCGGCCGGCCATCCATCGTGCGAGCACGCCGATGTCCGGTACGACGCCGGAGAAGGTCCAGTCGACGAACGCGATTTCCTCTGGCCGCGATGCCGGCGAAAGCCCGCGCAGGACGATGTCGATACCCGGCGTCTCGTCCTCGCGATGCCATTCCGACGGAAGGCATCCCGCGAAGCAGAGGCCCTTGGGTCCGGCATGCGCCGGTACGACCCAGACCACATGGCGGGTCGCCCAGCCGCGGCAGCGTTCGAGAAAAACCTCCGGCTGCTCGAAGAAGGCCGGCATGGTCGCCGCGAAGGCAGTGTCGTGCGCCTTGGCGGGAAGGTCGGCGTCGCTCCATCCGGACTCGACCACTGTCGGCGGCGGCAACAGGCGCCCGAGACGACGCCGCATGGTCGGCGACGGCTCGATCGCCGTCCAGTTCTCGTCGGGCATGCGCAGCGCAGCGCCGAGCTGGCCGCCCCCTGCCCCTATGTCGAGAAGGGCGCCACGATCCGGCACCATGCGCCGGACAAGCGGCGCGAGCTTCTCGACATAATCGGAAGCATCGATCGCGGACGCGTACAGTTCCAACGCGTCGATGGAAGAGGAGTCAGGCATCGGTCTATGTAATGTTATAACGTATCATAGTCGCCAGTCTGACAATGACTGAAAATCTCGACGATGTTGAAAACAAGTATGTCACGGCCGACTCGAAACGTCCCAACGGTACGTCACCGCGAACCCGTAGCCTTCCGTGGCTCGCCTCGTCGCCAAGGCACAGCCAGCCGGTTGGTTGCTACATCAGGACACCCCGCCCAATGCGTTCGCGCGTGACCGCTGCTGGTGGCAGGTCTCCTGGCTTGCGGGTCCATGCCTTCGCCCGCCTTCCCGAAAACCATGTGGTCTCCAGTGGCATCGTGGACGAAAGCTCGCCGCTCACAGTTGCGGGGGCAGCCGCGGATTGGCTCGCACGGGACGAGCGCACCGCATTCCCTATTGATCCCTTGCGGGAACCACCGCGGCGGAAACTGGCAGCGGCGTCGGGATGCGTCAAGACACTCAGCGTGTAAACACGATGTCCTTGATGTCGCTGCGCGTCTCCCAGTGATGTCGCTCGAGTTCTGGATCGAGATGCTCCTCGGCCGGGAGACCAAGGCAAAGATAGGCGACCAGGCTCCAGCCTTTGGGCACGTCGAGAGCCTTTGTCACCGCCTTGGGATCGAGGATGGAAACCCAGCCCATGCCGATTCCGTCGGCGCGGGCGGCCAGCCACAGCGTTTGGATCGCCGCGACGACGGAATAATGCAGCGTCTCCGGCATGGTCTGCTGGCCGAGCCCGCTCCCCGTATGCGTGCCGTCGTCGGAGAAGACGGCCAGATGCACCGGAGCTTCCTTAAGGCCCGCAAGCTTGAGTCCCGCATAGATCGCATGCTTCTCGCCCGAGTACCCGGCCAAAGCTCGCTCGTTCGCCTGCGAGAAACTGTCGACGACGGCGCGGCGCCGCTCCATCGATTCCACATAGACGAACCGCCACGGCTGGCTCAGTCCGACGGACGGCGCATGGCTCGCCACTTCGAGCAACGCGTCGATGCGCTCGCGCGCGATCGGGTCGGTGCGAAACCGCCGGACGTCGCGACGCCACAGCACGAGTTCACGGAACTCGGCCCGGAAAGCGGCGTCGAAATCGGGATGAGTCATGAATGCCACCGGTCGATTGCATGGAAGAAGGTGCCGCTCACCGCCCCACGTCGGGCTCCCGCTTCGGGCACGGGACCTCCGAGCGCGTCGCGGCACTCGACGAGAGGATCGTCGCCCACCGAGACGATGCGGGCGTAGTGGAACTCGTGGCCCGCCACCTCGGTTCCCGCCCTGCCGAGCACACCATCGGAAAGCAGGCGAGCCCGACGGTAGCCGAGATGCAGGCGGCGCTTCGCGAACGAGGTCTCGACGCCGAGCAGGCCCAGCATCGCGTGCCGCTGCCCGTCGGATGTCTCCAGCCCTTGCCCCAGCACCATGTAGCCGCCGCACTCGCCATGGACCGGCACGGTGCGCGCGGCCAGCGCCTGCAGGCCCGTTTTGAAGCGGCTCGCCTGCGCGAGCGTGGCAGCGTGCAGCTCGGGATACCCTCCCGGAAGCCAGACGGCATCGCAGGTTGGGTCCGGCGCCTCGTCCGCGAGCGGCGAGAACGGCAGCAGCTCGGCTCCAGCGCGACGCCAATGCTCGCGCAGATGCGGATACATGAAGGAAAAGGCGCGGTCTTGGGCGATGGCGATGCGTTGCCCGGGCGGCGGCAGGCCAACACCGGCCTCGCTTTCGGCACGACGCGCCGGCTTGGCGGCACCCTGCAGCGCATCGAGATCGACGGCCGTTTCGACGGCATCGGCAAGAGCGTCGAGGCGCTCCAGGATGTCCGGCATTTCCGCCGCCTGCACCAGTCCGAGATGGCGCTCGGGAAGCGCAAAGCGGCGATCCGTGCCGATGGCGCCGAACAGGCGCACACCTTCCCGCGCGAGCGCCGGTGCGATCGTGCCGAGATGGCGCGGGCTCGCGACCCGGTTGAGGATCACGCCCGCGACCTCGATGTCGCGACGATAGCGCGCGAGACCCGCGGCAATGGCGGCAGCCGTCTCGGCTTGCCCCGACACATCGAGCACGAGCACGACCGGCCAGCCGGTCAGCGCCGCCAGATCGGCCGTTTGTCCTCGCGCCGTCTGGCCCGGTGCGGCGACGCCGTCGAACAGGCCCATGACGCCCTCGACGACCGACAGGTCCGCCGCGTGCTCGCGCACAAGAGCGCCCAGGGTGGCCGGCGCCATGGCCCAGCTGTCGAGGTTGAAGCTTGGCCGGCCGGTCGCCGCGGCATGGAAGGCGGGATCGATATAGTCAGGACCGCACTTGAACGGCTGCACGCGGAGCCCGCGTCGCGCGAAAGCACGGATGATCCCGGAGGAAATCGTCGTCTTTCCCGCGCCCGACCGTGCCGCCGCGACGATGAAGCCGCGGCTCATTGCCAACCGACCATCGACGACAGGAGTTCGCGCCGCAGGCCGGCGATGGCGCCGATCACGACGAGCGCCGGCGACCCGATCCGCTCGCGCTCCGCATCCTCGGGCAACGTCGCGAGGGTGCTGTCCGCCACACGCTCTGCCGACGTCGTCGCCGCATGGATCAGCGCCACCGGCGTGTCGCCGGGCAGTCCGCCCTTCCGCAGGGCCGTCGCGATCTCGGCGAGCTGCGCCATCGGCATATAGAGGATGAGCGGCTGTCCCAGCCGCGCCAGGGCCTCCCAATCGGCTACCGAACGGCCATCCTCGGCGCGGTGGCCTGCCGCGAGGACTACGGCATGGTTCGTGTCGCGCGACGTCGCGGGAATGCCGACCATGGCCGTGCCGGCAAGTCCCGCGGTAAGTCCGGGAATCACGCGGAAGCGCAGGCCTGCGGCCCCCAGCGCCCGCGCCTCGTCCCAGCCGCGACCGAAGACGAACGGATCTCCCCCTTTCAGGCGGAGCACGCGTCGGCCGAGCCTTGCCCGTTCGATCAGGATATCGTTGATGTCCCGCTGGGTGGGAGACGGACGGCCGCCCCTCTTGCCCACCTTGATGAACTCGGCATCCGGACGCGCAAGGGCGAGCACGCGCGCGTCGACCAATGCGTCATGCACGATATCGTCCGCACGCGACAGCGCATGCAGGGCCAACACCGTCAGCAGCCGCGGATCGCCGGGCCCGGCGCCCGCAAGCCAGACCTCGCCCGCCGGGAAGTCCGGCAGACCGGGGAAGCCGTCGAGCATCACGCACCCCGGCCGCGGAACCGGCGCTGGTAGGCGGCGTCGTAGAGCGCGCTGTCGCGGAAGTCGCTCGCGCCCAGCGTCTTGCCGACCAGGATGATCGCGGTGCGTTCCATGGGCGCCTTCGCCACCTCTCCAGCAAGCGTCGCCAGGGTGCCGCGGATCACCCGTTCGTCGGGCCAGCTTGCCCGGTAGACGATGGCGGCCGGGCACGCCTCGCCATAGTGGGGGGAAAGATCCGCGATGACCTTTTCCAGAACATGGATCGAGAGATGGATCGCGAGCGTCGCGCCTGTCGCGCCGAAGGCCGCCAGCGTTTCGCCGGAAGGCATGGCCGAGGCGCGACCCGAGGTGCGCGTCAACACGACGGATTGGGCCAGCTCGGGCAGTGTCAGCTCCTGCTCCAACGCCGCGGCCGCCGCCGCGAAGGACGGCACGCCCGGCGTGACGGTATAGGCGATCCCCTCCTCCCGCAAACGGCGAAGCTGCTCGCCCATCGCGCTCCAGATCGAGAGGTCGCCGGAATGCAGGCGGGCCACGTCCCTGCCCTGCTGCGTCGCCACGCGGCAGGCCGCGACGATCTCGTCGAGCGACATCGGCGCGGTATCGACGATCTCCGCACCGGTAGGACAATGGTCGAGCAGGGCTTTGGGAACCAGCGAACCGGCATAGAGGCATACCGGGCAGCGCGCGATGAGATCGCGGCCCCGCACCGTGATGAGGTCCGGCGCCCCCGGCCCCGCACCGATGAAATGCACCGTCATCGTCCCTCTCCGATCGCAATCGCGCAGGTCGCACGCTCCGTCGCCACGCGCGTTCCCAGCAGCCTGCCTTCCCGGCCAGCGACGACAAGGGCGGAGGCCTCGGCGATCGACGGCAGCCCCTTCGCCTTCAAGACGAGCTTGGATGGGGTGAGCACGCGGCCCGCCATCCTGTCGAGGTCGAGCGCCGTGCAGGCGACCAATGTCACCGACAGCCGGGCCGCCATCTCGGCAAATCCCGGCTCGGTCGCCTTTTCGGATTCGGTCGCCACCGCATCGAGCCGCTCGACCGCAATGCCGAACATGCCGAGCGCCATGCGCACCACTTTCTCCAGCTCGTCCGCCGAGGTGTCTCGCCGGCAGCCCACGCCCGCCACGATCATGTCTTTCTCGCCCGCCATTGGGTGACGGGCGCAGCATGCCGCCAGACGAAGACGTCGCCCGTGCCTGCCCGCCCCGCCTTGGCGATCTGGAGCCGCGTGATCTCTCCGCCGTGCCGGCGGAAACAATCGATGAGCCGGGCCTCGGAGGCCAGCGATACGGCGTTGGCGACGATCCGCCCGCCGGGCTTCAGCGCCTCCCACGCTCGTTCGAGCAGGCCGGGATCCGACAATCCGCCGCCGACGAAGATGGCATCCGGCGTCGGCAGGCCGGCAAAGGCGGCAGGTGCCGGCCCCTCGACGATCCGAAGGTCTGGCGTGCCGAGGGCGGCAGCATTGCGAGCGGCGCGGGCGGCGCGCTCGGCGCCCTCCTCGATGCCGATGGCCCGCATGGACGAATGCCGCAGCAGCCATTCGATCGCAATGGACCCTGCGCCCAGCCCGACGTCCCACAGCAACTCGCCCTGGCGTGGCGCGAGTGCGGAGAGGGTGGCGGCGCGGATATCGCGCTTCGTGAGCTGGCCATCGTGCTGGAACAGCGCATCGTCGAGACCCGAGGCCAGCGTGACGACGCGGGCTCCGGCGTCCGCCACGACATCCAGCGCCACGATGTTGAGGGGAACGATGCCGTCCATGTCGAACGCGGCGGCGGTGCCATGGCGCACGCGTTCCTGTGGCCCGCCGAGCGATTCGAGGACCGCCAGCGTCGATTGGCCCATGCCCGACTCCGCCAGCAACTCGGCAAGCTTCGCCGGCGTGGAAGCATCCCAGGAGAGCGCGAGAATGCGGGCGCCGGGCTGGAGATGGCGCACCACGCTCTCAAGCGGCCGTCCATGCAGGCTCACCATCGTCACGTCCTGCAGCGACCATCCAAGGCGGGCAGCGGCGAGGCTGAAGGACGAGGCGTGCGGAAGACAGATCGTCTCCCCGACGGGGAAGGCACGCATCAGCATGTCGCCAACGCCGTAGTGGAACGGATCGCCGCTTGCCAGCACGGCGACCGGACAGCCACGCATGGCCTCGATCTCCGGCAGCACGCGGGAGATCGGACTCGGCCAGGCAAGCTGCCGTCCCTTGATCAGTCCTGCGGCCAGCGAGAGGTGACGCTTGCCGCCCAGCACGAGTTCGGCCGACGAAACCAGGCCTCGTGCCACCGGCGACAATCCATCGACTCCATCCTCGCCGATCCCGACGATGGACAGCCAGCGCGACGGCGGGCAGGTTGGACCGTCCTGCGTCACCGACCGTCCTCGCCATGAACGTGCTCATCCTCGGCGGCACCACCGAGGCCACTTCCCTGTCGCGCCTGCTGGAGGGCGATGCCCGCTTCGAAGCCGTCCTGTCGCTCGCCGGCCGCACGGCCGCGCCGGCGCGGCAGGTTTTGCCGACCCGGACAGGCGGATTCGGCGGCGTCGACGGCCTGCAACGCCATCTCGCCGACGCGGCTGTCGCCGCGGTGATCGACGCGACACACCCCTTCGCCGCGCAGATGTCGGTACATGCCGTCGCCGCGTGCGGTGCGGCGGGTGTTCCCCTTGCCTCGCTGGTACGTCCAGGTTGGAGCGAACAGCCCGGCGATGTCTGGCATCAGGTGCCGGACACCGCCCACGCCGCGCGCGCGCTGGGCGATGCCCCGCGTCATGTCTTCCTCGGCATCGGACGGCAGGATCTTCGCGCCTTCGCCGACGCGCCGCAGCATCGCTACCTGGCGCGGGTCATCGATCTGCCGGAGGGAGCCGCGCTGCCGCCACGCCTCAAGCTGCTGCAGGCCCGCGGCCCGTTCGATGCCGACGCCGAGGTCGCGCTGCTGCGCGACAACGCCATCGAGGTGGTCGTATCGAAGAACTCCGGCGGGATAGCGACCTACGCCAAGATCGAGGCGGCGCGTCGCCTCGGCCTGCCGGTCGTCATGATCGCCCGGCCGCACAAGCCGGCCGGCCATGTCGTGGCCAGTGCCGCGGCGGCTGTCGATTGGCTGGATCATGTGCGCCGCTCGCTGCGCGGCGTGTAGATCCAGCGACCGATCCGGCGCGTGGCGCTCGCCCCGACGATGACCAGCGTACGCATGTCGACGATCGACGGGTCCGCCTCGCCAAGGTTCGTCACGGTCAGACGGGCTTCGGGCGTTCCGGCCGCCCGCACGAACAGGACGATCGTGTCGTCGGCCCGAAGCCGGCGCAGCAGCGTCAGGGCATCGCCGAGCTGATGCGGTCTCGCCTTCGAGGCGGGATTGTAGAGGGCGATGACGAAATCGGCCTCGGCTGCCGCCGCAAGCCGCCGCTCGATGGTCGCCCAGCCCTTGAGATTGTCCGACAGGGAGATGGCGCAGAAATCGCCGCCGAGCGGCGCGCCGGCCTCCGCCGCGGCGGCGAGCATCGCCGTCACGCCCGGCTCGACACGGATATCGAGCTGGCGCCACGCAGGCTCGCCGCATTCCGCCGCATTCGACGGCCTCGAAAACGGCCGCCGCCATGGCGAACACGCCAGGATCTCCACCTGACACGACGGCGACCCGGCGTCCCGCTGCCGCGAGTCCCAGCGCCAGTCGCGCGCGGTCCAGTTCGACCCGGTTGTCGGACGCGTGACGCTGCTGGCCCGGCGCAAGAACGACGCGGTCGAGATAGGGGCCATAGCCGACCAGGTCCGTCGCGCGATCGAGCACGGCACGTGTCGCCGGAGTCATCAGCTCCGGCCGGCCGGGTCCGGTGCCGACGATCGTCAACGAGCCGCTCATATCGCCCGCCCCTGTCCCGGGATGAGGATCATCGCGAAATAGGCGCCCTCGGGATCGCCGCACGAGGCGAGCGGCACCACACGTTCGCCGGGCATCGTGCCGCGTTCGACGTACAGCGCGCGCGACAGCAGCCCTGCCGTCTCGACGGCACGCCGCACCTTCCCGAGATTGCGCCCGACCTTCATGATCACCGCGGCATCGGCCAGACGCAGCCGCTCCACCAGCTTGCCTTCGTCGAGCGTGCCCGGAAGGACGACCAGCGCATCGTCGCCCCACGTGATCGGCGTATTGGCGCGCGTCCAGCACCCCGACATGCCGGTGACGCCAGGCACGACCTCGACCGGAAATGTCTTCGCCAGGCGGCGCCACATATGCATGAAGGAACCGTAGAAGAACGGGTCTCCTTCCGACAGCAGCCCGACCGACCGTCCCTGCCGCAGCAGCTCGGACAAGGAATCGGCCGCCTGCCGATAGAAGGCGCCGATCTGGCTATGATAATCCGGGTGCGTCGCGGGGATTTCGTCCGTGACCGGATATTCCAGTCGCAGCTCCCTGCGGCCCGCCTCGAGCAGCGGTGTCACGATGCTGCGCGCATTGCCTTGCCGGCCTCGCTTGGCGAAGAAGGCGACGACATCGACCGACCGCACCAGTCCCGCCGCCCGCAGCGTGAGATAGCGCACGTCGCCCGGACCGACGCCGATACCGTAGAGCGTGCCGCCTGTCGCACTGCCTGCCAGTTCTTCCCAGCGCGTCATTCGATGTCGCTCGCCAAGGCATTCACCGCAGCCACCGCCATCGCGCTGCCGCCCCTGCGGCCACGCACGACGAGGAACGGCACGCGGCCGTCCAGAGCCAGCGCCTCCTTCGATTCCGCGGCGCCCACGAAGCCGACCGGAAGCCCGATGATCGCCGCCGGCTTCGGCGCACCGGCATCGAGCATCTCCAGGAGACGGAACAGGGATGTCGGTGCGTTGCCGATCGCCACGACGGCACCGCCGAGCCGATCGCGCCACAACTCCATCGCCGCCGCCGAGCGGGTGTTGCCCATGCCGCGGGCCAGTTCGGGAACCGCGGGATCGTCGAGCGTGCAGACGATGTCGTTCCTGGCCGGCAGTCGCGCGCGCGTGATCCCGTTGGCCACCATCCTGGCATCGCACAGGACGGGCGCGCCGGCCCGCAGCGCGCCCCGCGCCTTTTCGGCAAAGCTCCCGGACATCTCGATGTCGGCCGCGATCTCGGGCATGCCGCAGGCGTGGATGATGCGGACCGCCACGCGTTCCTCGACCGGCGAGAAACGGCGCAGGTCGGATTCGGCGCGGATGATCGCGAAGGATCGCCGATAGATCTCGGCACCGTCGCGGATGTAGTCGCGGGCTTCAGCCATTTCTCTCCTCCCGGAAGATCGACGGGAGATCGACGGGATCGACCATGCGTTCGACCGGCCCGCGCGTCGTGGCGTTGCGCGCGAGACGGTACTGGCCCTGCTTGCCCACCAGAACGAGCGGCGCCGCCGCCGAGCGTGCGCACCCTTTGGCGCAGCCAGAGACATGGATGATGCCTTCGAAGCCGCGGTCGGCGGCGAGTCTCGCGACACGCCGCGCATCGCCGCGCACATCCACCGAACTCGAAACACAGTCCGGCGCTCCGGGACACGCCTCGATGCGCAGCAACGGATCGTCTTCCCGCACGATCAGGCCGGCAGCCTCTGCCTCCCGCAGCATCGCCTCCCCCACCGACCTGTCCGTCACCGCCATGTACACCGCGCGCCAGGGCGACATCCTGATCTCGCGGACACCGGCGGACTCGGCGAGAGACGCAAGGCGCTGAAACTGGCCGGCTTCCAGACGTCCGAAAGGCGCTGCAATGCCGACCGTTCCGTCGAGCCAGCCGAGATTCCTGCCGCCGACCGCCTCAGGCATCGGCGCCGCCTGGAGGACCGCCATCACGGCAGCGCTGACTTTCGTCCAGTCGGCCGCCGGCAGGTCGCGCATCCGCTTGCGCGGCGCACAATCCAGGAAAGCCTGCATCGCAGTGACGGCGAGGGACGCCGCATCGGCCGGCGCGCAGGCGCCGAGCCAGTCGGTGCCGCTCATGCTGTCGAGGCCGAAATAGACCCGATCGTCATGCAGACGCAGGGCGATGTCGGCACGTTCGCCTGCGATGGAAAGCATCGCACCTTCGTCCACTAGCACCCCGAACTTCTTGGGCAAGGCGCGCAGCCGCGGGTCCGTGGCCAGCGCGTGCTCCAGGGTGGCGGCGATCTCTCGGGCAGATTCCGCAAGCGGCCCGACCATGACATTGCGCACGGCTTCGCTGTCGGCATCGGGATCGATCAATCCGAGATCGCCCAGCGCCGCCTGCAGCCCCGGCAATGCTTCGTCCTGGAGTCCCCGGATCTGCAGGTTGGCCCGGCGCGTCAGGTCGATGTGCCCGTTGCCCAGCCTGGCAGCGAGATCGGCCAGGATCCTGGCTTCGCCGGGCGAGAAGCATCCCCCCCGCGGCCGGACGCGCACGATGATCCCGTCGCCGCTGCGCATGGGACGCAGGACTCCAGGACACCAGCCTTTCACCTCGATGGCAGCCTCCGGGCTCATGATCCGGGGTTATTCAACCGGGCCAGTTCGAGGTCAACGGCATTGCGACGGCTCACCCAGATCCCGCGATCCAGCGCGTCCCGCAGCCGCGCCGCGATTGCCGCCGCTGCCGCCGGATTGCGAGCCCGCATCGCGTCCAGGACGCCCTCGTCGGAGACGAGGGCGGCATGCGTGGCGTCGAAAAGCGAGGGCGGCACGATGTCCGCCGTCGCCGCGAAGGCATAGAGCGCGTCGACGGACTGGGCGATCTCGGCGACCCCGCGATGGCCATGGGCCAGCATGCCGGCGATCCAGCGCGGATTGGTCAGGCGTCCCCGCACGATGCGCGCAATCTCCTCCGACATCCGCCGCGCCTTGGGGACGTCCGTGCGACTGGTATCGAGATGGTAAAGTTCTGGATCGTTACCCAACAGGGCAGCGGCGGCGGCAAAGCCGCCGACGAAATCCGCGACACCGTCGCCGTCCAGGACGTCGCGCTCGCGGTCGTCCTGCGGATGGACGAGGAGTTCGGCCGCCGAAACGCGGTCGCGAAAGGCGCCATCCGCCTCGCGGACGAGTTCGCTGCCGCCATAAGCGTGCGTCACGGTGGCGAGATAGGCCGCGCCCAGATCGGACCGCGCCTTCCAGTCGCCATCCAGCGCGAGATCGGCGGCCTGCGCACCGTAGCTGCCGGGCGCGCTGCCGAAGACGCGGGAAAGGTCCTCCCCCCTGCGGCGCGCCTCCGCCAGCGGATTGTCGTCTGCGGGCTCGTCGAGCGCGGCCACCCTGCGCACCGCCATGTCGAACAGGGCGATCTGCGCCTCGAAGATATCCCGGAACAGGCCGGAGATGCGCAGCGTCACGTCGATGCGCGGCCGGTCGAGCGTAGCGAGCGGCATGATTTCGATCCCGGTCACGCGGCTCGACGCCGCATCCCAAGTCGGCCGCACGCCGATATAGGCCAGCGCCTGCGCAAGGTCGTCACCGCCGGTGCGGAGAGAAGCCGAAGCCCAGAGATCGATCACAAGCGCGCGCGGATAGTCGCCATGGTCCTGGAGATAGCGGCGCACGATCTCGGCTGCCGCGCGTGCGCCGATCGCCGCGGCCGTCGACGTGGGGATTGCCCGGGGATCGATCGAGGTGAGGTTGCGGCCGGTCGGCAGCACATCGGCCCGGCCGCGGGTCGGCGCGCCGGCCGGTCCCGGTGCGACGCGACGGGCATCGAGCGCCGCCAGCAGCGCCTGCCGCTCCCGTTGCGCACTTTCCCGCACCGCCTCTTCGCCGCCGACCGCCTGCGCCAGCGCCGCGATCCGTGCGGCGTCCGGTAGGGTGCCGAAGACATGCAACCCGTCCCGGATGCTCAGCTCCTTGATGTCGCAGAGCTGCGCATCGAGCTTGGCGATGGCCTGCCGGTTGGGTTCGCCTTGCTCGAGGCCGCATTCGCCGGCCAGACCGCTGCTCCAGGCGCGTTCGACGATCTCGTCCTCCAGATAGGCGAGCCGCCGCCGATCGAGCCCGTCCGCAGCGGCATATTCCTCGATGATGCCTTCCATCTCGGCCAGCGCGCCGTGCAGGCCGGCCGCACTCAGCGGTGGCGTGAGATGGCCGATCGTGACCGCGGCCAGACGGCGTTTCGCCTGAACCGCCTCGCCCGGATTGTTGACGATGAAAGGATAGATCACCGGCAACGGCCCGAGCACGGCCTCTGGCCAGCACGTGGACGACAGGGCAAGCGCCTTGCCGGGCAGCCATTCCAGGGTGCCATGCGTGCCGAGATGGACCAGGGCATCGACGCCCTCCCGCTCGCTCAGCCAGGCATAGGCGGCGACATAGGCGTGGGTCGGCGGACAGGTCGTATCGTGATAGCCGGACTTGCGGTCGGCCAGCGCCCCACGATCGGGTTGCAGCAGCACGGTGACGTTGCCGCAACGAAGCACGGGGAACTGCAGCGTGTCGGGCGCAGGCCCCCACGTCTCCGCTAGCGTCCGCTGCAAAGGCTCCGGCAAGGCATCGTGCCAGGCGGCGTAATCGGCGGCGCCGATCTCGACATGGGCACCCTCCCCGGCCAGCAGGCGCTCGATATCGGCAGCCCGCCAGCCGGCACCGCCCACATCGTAGCCTTCGGCATGGAGCAGCCTCAGGATTTCGACGACGCTGGCAACACTGTCGAGGCCGACGGCGTATCCCGTGCGGCCCCCTCGCGCGGGGTAGTCCGAGAGAACCAGCGCGATGCGGCGCTGCGCCCGCGGTGTGCGACCAAGCCGTACCCACGCCGCCGCCAGCCGCGCGACATAGTCGACACGGTCCGGCAGGGGCGCATGACGAACCGCGCCATATTCCAGCGCCGGATCGGGGCCGGCTTCCTCCTTGAAGGAGATGGCGCGGGTCAGCAGCCGACCATCCAGTTCCGGCAGGACGACGTTCATCGCCAGGTCGGACGGCGCCAGCCCGCGCGGCGAGCTCTCCCAGGCGGCTCGCATGCTGCCCGACAGCACGACCTGCAGCACGGGCACGTCGGCCTGGTCGAGGACCGTCGTCTCGTCGTCGCGGCGGCCGGAGAAGGCAGTCGTATTGAGGATGATCGACGGCCGGCGCTCGCGGATCAGCGCGCCGAGGGCGTCGGCAATCCCGGGATCCTTGAGGCTCGTTACGGCCACCGCAATGGACGAAAGGCCAACCCGGGCGAGCGCCTCGGTGAGCGCCTCGACGGGCGCCGTATCGGCCGCCAGCAGGTTGGCGCGATAATAGACGATCATCGCGACGGGGCCCCCGCGGTCGGGACCTTCCTTCACCGAGAGCGCCCCGACAGGTGCAGGTGATTCCCAATCGAGCCGACGCCCCGTCAGGCTGGCGCCCAGCCGCAAGGCCTGCCGCAAATTGTCGGCGCCGCCCTGTCGGAAGAAACCGTCGAGGAGGTCCAGCATCGCCGGGGCGACCGTCGACATGGCAGCAAGCCGCGGATCCGGCCTGTCGTCGCCCGGCAGCGCAGCGAACGGGATGCCTTTGTCGCGCGCCAGGTCGGCGATGCGTTCGAAACCGTAGCGCCAGTAATCCAGGCCACCCAAAGCGCGCACCACCACGCACCGCGCGTGCGCGACGACATTCTCGAGATAGAGATCGACCGACATCGGATGGCGCAGCCGCTTCAGGCTGGCAAGCCGCAGCGACGGCAGCACGACGGCGTCCGAGCGCCACGCCGCCGCCAGTGCGGACAGGTCGCTGTCCGAAAAGGACAGGACGACCATGTCCGCCGGCGACTGGCCGAGATCGATCGCGGCCTCGGTCTCCTCGAGGCTCGCGAGCTCGGTCGCCAGGATGTGCATGGCGGCTAGCCGGCGATGAGCGTCCGGATCGCCGCCTGGTCGAAGCCTTTCTGGCCGATGACCACGAGGCGTCCGCGACGCGTCTGGCCCTCCGGCCAGCGCCGGTCGAACTGGTGCTGGATGCGCGCCCCGACGCCCTGCACGAGGAGCCGCATCGGCTTGCCGTCGATCTCGACGAAGCCCTTCATGCGCAACACGTCGTGCTCCTCGGCCGCCTTCGTCATACGGTCGACCAACGCCTGCGGAGACGCGAAGGCCGGCAGGTCGATGATGAACGTGTCGAAATCGTCATGGTCGTGCTCGCCTTCGAGCTCGTGATGCGAGGGCCGCGACGCAAGATCGGTCTCCGCGGCGGCGCCGAGCCCGAGCAGGACCTTGACCGGCACCTGGCCATGGCGCGTTTCGACCATCGCCACTGCACGCGGCAGGGCCTTGCCGATCTCTGCCACGACGCCCTTCTTGTCGGCATCGTCGATGAGGTCGGCCTTGTTCAGGATGACGAGGTCGGCGCAGAGAAGCTGGTCCTCGAAAACCTCTTCGAGCGGATTGTCATGGTCGAGCGACTCGTCTGCGGCCCGCTGCCGGGCCACCGCCTCGGGATCGTCGGCGAAGCGCCCGGCCGCCACCGCCGCACCATCGACCACGGCCACGACGCCGTCGACGGTGACGCGCGAGGCGATCTCCGGCCAGTTGAACGCCTTGACCAGCGGCTTGGGCAGCGCGAGGCCGGACGTCTCGATCACGATGTGCTCGGGCGGGTTCGGTCGATCGAGCAGACTCTTGAGGGCAGGCACGAAATCGTCCGCGACCGTGCAGCACAGACAGCCATTCGCCAGCTCGACGATGGCGTCCTCCGGACAGCTTTCGACGCCGCATCCTTTCAGGATCTCACCGTCGATCCCGACATCGCCGAATTCGTTGACGATCACCGCAAGGCGGCGGCCATCGGCATTCTCCAGCACATGGCGGACGAGCGTCGTCTTTCCGGCACCGAGGAAGCCGGTGACGATCGTGCACGGCACTTTTGCGAGCGTGTTCATACGGTTTCCTTTGCGATCATCGGCGGAACGCGCGCGATGGTGTTCTTGCGGACATGCTCGGGGCGGTCGCGCCAGGTCGGCACGCCCTGTTCGTGGGCGCGATGCAGTCGCGCGAAGGTCGCGAGATCGGCCGCATGGTGGTCGGGATCGAGATTCCCGACGATGTAAGTCCATTTACCGGGGGCACCCACAGCGACACTGCAGCCGCGCGAGCAGTTCGAAAGGCACTCGACAGCGACCGCCGAGATATCGGCATCGCCAAGCTCGCGGTCCAACGCCGCAAGCATGCGTGCGCCTGGCCTCGGCGCGTCGGCCGGCGAGGGAGCGGCGCCCGCCGTTCGACAGGTGATGCAGACGAAGAGCGTGGAGGTCATGGCCGTCATCCGAGCAGGCCGGTGGCCATCGCAACGCCTCCGGTCAGGGCAACCAGCGCCCCGGCCGCGGAGAAGGCTGCGATGCGGGCCGGTGCCGCCACCAGACGCCGCCCGGCCAGGCAGGCGCCGAGCCCGATCGCCGTCTGCACGAGAAAAAGTCCTGCGAGATAGGCAAGCAGCGGCGAGGTCTCCGCTCCGACGATCGATTCGCCGAGCGCATGGCCGTGGACGAGGCCAGCCAGCGCGAAAAGAAGAGCCGCGGGTCCAACGCCCATGGCCGGTCGGAGGAGAAGAAGCGCTCCGATCGCCAGCGTGGTCAGGCCGACGAGCAGTTCCCCGCCCGACAGGTCGATGCGCGCGATATGCAACCCGACGCCTGCGATCACCGCCGCGCTGAAAGCCAGGACCGGAAGGACGCCGCGGCCGACGAAACCTGCGAACAGCCCGACGCCCAGGATCGCGGCAAGATGATCGACCCCGATCACGGGATGCCCGAGTCCCGCGAGAAAGCCTTGCATAAAGCTCTGCGGCATCTGTCCGCCCATCGCGTGGTGGGCGAAGGCCGGTGTCGCCATGGCCAGCATCGCGACGACGCCCGCGGCAACTTGCCTCGTGATCGATGAGTTCATCGTCCGTCTCCGTCGTCCCGGACCTCGGCCCGGAAAGCTGCGCCGTCTCCGACGGAGACCGGACCTCCGGCACGGCCGGAAGCCTGGTTTACCCTGCTGTCCAGCGGTTCCCCGCGCCGGACCTCGGATGCGGCAATGTCGACGGCAGGTTTCCTGGCTCTCGGCTCTTCGTCTCAGGCCACCTTCCCGGTTTCCCAGTGGTATCGCGGCCGTCGGCTTGCCGACTACAGTTGCGGGGGCAGCCGCGGAATGGGGGTCGACCCGTCACCGCGTTCCCTTTGAACCCCTCGCGGGGCACCGTCCTGCGCTTGATAGGGGTGGCAGCGAAGGCCCGTCAATGGCCTTCGGCCGGACGTTCAGCCGATCAGGCCCGCGGCCTCGAAGACGGCGATCCCTCCGAGGACCACCATCGCACCGCCGACGACCATGAAAACCGTCCGGCGTGCAGGCCATTTGGCGGCGCCCAGGGTAATGGCACAGGCGGCCACCCCGATCGCGGTCTGCGCCACTAGGAGGCCCGCTACGTAGGCCACGATCGCGGTCGCACCGGATCCTTCCACGACATCGCCCAGCGAATAGCCGTGCACGAGGCCCGCCGCCGCGAAAACGACGGAAGCGACACGCGGTACGATGTACTGGCGCCGCAGCACGAGAATACCGATAACCATCGTCGTCAGAGCGACGAAAAGGCTATCTGCGGGGATGACAAGCGGGCTGAGCTGGATCGCCACACCGACGATCGCGGCGAGGCCGAAAGCAAGCACGGGAACGACACCGCGGGCTGCAATACCGACGAGGATGCCGATGCCGATCATCGCGGCGAGATGATAGATGCCGATGACTGGATAGCCGACACCGCTGACGAAGCCATCGACGAAGGTTTGAGGCGGCTCTTCGTCGATCATCATCTGGGCGAACGCCGGCATACACCACGCGATCGTCGCAAGGGCTCCCCAAAGCCCACGCTTTATGATCGAGACCGACATTTCCCGCCCAGTCTTGGCGCCACCCAACGCGCCGTTGATCTTCTGATACGGGTCACAACGGACAGGCGTCAACTGCAATTGCACTGCAGCTTGATGCAAACGCTGCGGCCAATCATTCTGCAGTCGAAACCCGGGAAGCACACAGATGGCAACAGACACCGCAGCGACGCCAGACGACGAGGCCCGCCACAAATCCAAGATGGCGAACCGCAAGGCGATCCAGGACGCCGAGGTCGCCGCGAAGACCATCGAGAAAGGGTTGCTCGTGGTGCATACCGGCAAGGGCAAGGGCAAATCCACCGCCGCCTTTGGCCTGATGCTGCGCGCGATAGGGCGAGGAATGCGTTGCGGCGTTGTCCAGTTCGGCAAGGGCGCCTGGCAGACCGGCGAGCGCCTTGCGGTCGAGCGTTTCGGCGATCAGGTGAAATGGTACACGCTGGGCGAAGGCTTCACCTGGGAGACCCAGGATCGCGAACGCGACGTGGCAGCAGCGCAGCGCGCCTGGAAAAAAGCCCTCGAACTCATGAGCGATCCCTCGATCCGCTTCGTCGTGCTCGACGAGCTGAACATCTCGTTGCGCTACGACCATCTCGATGTCGCGGACATCGTCGCCGCCCTCAAATCGCGGCGCGGCGACCTGCACGTCGTGGTCACCGGCCGCAATGCGAAGCCCGAACTGCTCGAGGCGGCCGATCTCGTCACCGAGATGACCCTCGTTAAGCATCACTTCGCCGCCGGCGTGAAGGCCCAGGAGGGTATCGAATTTTGAGGCCGACGGCTCCGACGCCCCCGTCATTGCCGGCCCGTGCCCTGATGATCCAGGGCACGGGCTCTGACGTCGGCAAGTCGCTGCTTGTGGCCGGTCTTGCCCGCGCCTTCACGCGGCGCGGGATGCGTGTGCGCCCCTTCAAGCCGCAGAACATGTCGAACAATGCGGCGGTCACCATGGATGGCGGCGAGATCGGCCGCGCGCAGGCGTTGCAGGCACGCGCCGCGCGGGTCGCGCCGAGCGTGCATATGAACCCCGTGCTGCTGAAGCCGCAGAGCGAGGTGGGCGCGCAGATCGTCGTCCAGGGCAAAGTCGTGGGCACGGCACGCGCCCGTGACTACCAGTCGATGAAGCGTGGACTGCTGGGCGCCGTTCTCGACAGTTTCTCCCGTCTCGCCGCAGATTCCGACCTCGTCCTTGTCGAGGGCGCCGGCTCGGCATCCGAAGTCAATTTGCGCGCATCCGACATCGCGAACATGGGGTTCGCGCGCGCCGCGGACGTTCCCGTCGTGCTGGTGGGCGACATCGACCGCGGCGGCGTCATCGCCAGCCTGGTCGGCACGAAGACCGTGATCGATCCCGCGGACGCCGCGATGATCGTCGGCTTCCTCGTGAACCGCTTCCGCGGCGATCCCGCCCTCTTCGCCGACGGCATGAAGACGATCGCAGCGCACACCGGTTGGGCATCGCTCGGCCTCGTGCCGTACTTTGCCGACGCCCGCAAACTTCCGCCCGAGGATGCGGTCGGCCTGGACAGGCTGGAAAGCACGCGCGGCGGCGCGAAGATCGCCGTGCTCGCCTTCCCGCGTATCGCCAACTTCGACGATTTCGACCCGCTGCGCCAGGAGCCGGGCGTAACCGTCGCGTTCGTCCAGCCGGGCGACGCCATCCCCGGCGACGCGGCCCTCGTCATCCTGCCAGGATCTAAGGCCACGATCGCCGACCTCGCCGCCTTGCGCGCGAGCGGCTGGGACATCGACCTGCAGGCGCATCTGCGCCGCGGCGGACATGTTCTCGGCATTTGCGGCGGATACCAGATGCTTGGCCGGAGAATCGCCGATCCCGACGGCATCGAAGGTCCGCCCGCCCGGGTCGACGGATTGGGCCTGCTCGATGTCGATACCGTCCTGGGCGGCGACAAGGTGCTGGTCGAAGTATCCGGCCGTCTACAGGGCGAGGACGTGCCTTTCCGCGGCTACGAGATGCATGTCGGGCGCACCACGCCTGCCGCCCGTCCCCTGCTTGCCGAAGGCGGCCAGGACCGTGGCGCCATCGATGCGACGGGGCGCATTGCTGGATGTTACATCCATGGGCTGATGGCGGACGATCGCCAGCGGCGCCACTGGCTGTCGACGGTCGGCGTCCAGGGATCGGGCCTCGACTACGAGGCGTCGGTGGAAGCCACGCTGGACGGCTTGGCCGACCACCTCGAACGACATGTCGACCTGTCGCGCCTGCTCGGCCTCGCACGGCCGCCGAAGATCACGCCAGCAGGATGACCCCTGCCAGCACGGCGACGACCGCGGCCTGGACGACGCAGGCCGTGCGATAGAGATCGAGTGCGGCGCGGATGTCGGACGGCCCCAGCTCGCTTCGCCCGGTGCCCATCCAGCGGTCCTCCACCGGGACACCGCCATAGACGCGGGGTCCGGCGAGCCGGATCCCGAGCGCCCCGGCCATTGCCGCCTCCGGCCATCCTGCATTGGGCGAGCGATGATGGCGGGCGTCCCGGCGCACGGCCGCAAGCGCGGCGGCGCACGATGCGTTCGGAGACAGGAGTGCCGCGGCGGCAAGCCAAAGTGCGGCAAGGCGCGAGGCCGGCAGGTTGACGAGATCGTCGAAACGCGCCGACGCCCAGCCGAAGGCCAGGTAGCGATCCGATTTGTGACCGATCATCGAATCGGCCGTATTCACCGCCTTGTAGGCGAGCGCGCCCGGCAGGCCGGCAACCACCATCCAGAAGAGCGGCGCCACGACGCCATCGGAAAAATTTTCGGCCAGACTCTCGATCGCCGCGCGGCTGATCGCCGCCTGGTCCAACGCCGTCGTGTCGCGCCCGACGATGCGGGAGACCGCCACCCTGCCGCCGACCTCGCCGTCGCGTTCGAGAGCAGTTGCAACGTCCGCGACATGGGTGAAGAGGCTGCGCTGGGCGAGAAGCGTGCTGGCAAGCGCCCCGCACAGGAACCACGCCAGCACGGAGGGCAGCAGCAGGGCGGCAAGAAGGACGACCGCACCGCCCCCGGCGGTCGCGACGACGAGCAACAGCAGGAGCGTGACGATTCCGGCACGGCGTCTGGTGTCGAACGTCCGGACAGGCGAATTCCACGCCCTGTCGCACCATGCTATGAGCCGGCCGATCCAGCTGACCGGATGTCCGATAGCGCGGTAGAGCGCGTCCGGGTATCCGGCAGCGGCCTCCATGGCAACGGCAACGAGGGCAAGACCCGCGAACATGAACGCTCTGCCTAACATGGACCCTTCGGCGGTCAAGCGGGTGGAGCACGGGGGCGATCTTGCAGCCGCCCGCCGACGGCATCCCGCGGCGCCCGAACCCTGGCTCGACCTGTCGACCGGCATCAACCCTGTCGCCTACCCTCTTCCGGCGGTGACAGGAGAAGCCTGGTCGCGTCTCCCCGGGCGCGACCGCGAAGACGCCCTGCTGGCTGCCGCGGCGCGACGATACGGCCTTCCCGACCACTCCAGGATTGTTGCCGCACCGGGCACGCAGGCGCTGATCCAGACCCTTCCAAGACTGATCGAGCGGTCGCGCGTGGCGATCGTGGGGCCGACCTACGAGGAACACGAGATCTGCTGGCGGCGACAAGGCCATCTGGTCGAGACCGTCCCGGCCCTTTCCGCGGCGGCAGGCGCCGATATCGTCGTCCTGGTCAATCCGGACAATCCGACAGGGCACCTGACGCCGGTCGAGGCGTTGCCGGCTCCCGAAACGCTGCTCGTGGTCGACGAAGCTTTCATCGATCTTCTGCCGCGCCGGGCAAGCCTGGTTCCGGCGCTGCCGCCGCGGACCGTCGTGCTGCGCTCGTTCGGCAAGACCTATGGTCTCGCCGGCGTCAGGCTGGGATTTGCGATCGCCGAGCCGTCGCTTGCCGAGAGGCTACGCGCGGAACTCGGTCCGTGGGCCATTTCGGGGCCGGCACTGGAGATCGGGCGTGTCGCCCTTGAAGACGATGCCTGGCTCCAGCAGACGGCGTCCCGGCTCGCGGAGGAATGCGCGCGGCTCGACGTGCTGCTCGAAGAGGCGGGGTTCACGCTGCGCGGCGGCACGCCACTCTTCCGCCTGGCCGAACACGAGGCCGCCGACCGGATCGCCGACCGGCTAGGCGACCACGGCATACATGTGCGCCGCTTTCGCCGACTTCCAGGCTGCCTGCGGTTCGGTATCCCGACAGGAGCCGAGAATTTCGACCGCCTTCGCTTTGCCCTGCACGGGAGGAAAACATGACGGACCACGATCCCTCGCGCCGGCAATTCCTGGCTGCCGGCGCCGCAGCGGCGGGTGCTGCACTGGCAACCGGCACCGTCGTGGGCGACGCCATTGCGAACGATGCGCCACGGGCCCGCATCACGGGCGGCACGGAATCGAAGTTCCCCTCGGCCGAGGCGCCAGGCTCGACCGACGGCGGCTACAACATCCTCTTCATCCTGACCGACCAGGAACATTACATGGGGCCGGGCTGGCCCATCCCCTTGCCGGGACACGAGCGCCTGCGCAGCACGGGGACCTATTTCGAGAACCACCAGATCGCCGCCGACATGTGCTCGGCATCGCGGGCGGTGATCTATACCGGCCTGCACATGCCGCATAACGGCATCTTCGACAATGCCGGCGTGCCCTACATGAAGAGCCTGGATCCCAAGCTGCCGACCATCGGCAAGATCCTGCGCAAGATGGGCTACTACACGGCATACAAGGGCAAGTGGCACCTGAACGGCGCCATGGCGATGGAGAACCATCCCAACGACATCAAGGCCCTGTTCGAGACCATGATGGATCGCGACTACGGCTTCTACGACTATACCGGCGTGGGCGACTTCATCGAGGGCGCGCGCGGCGGCTACCAGTACGACCAGATCACGACCGCGCAGGCCGTCCAGTGGCTGAAGGCGACCGGCCGCCCGATGGCCGACAAGCGGCAGCCCTGGTACCTCGCGGTCAATCTCGTGAACCCGCACGACGTCATGTGGGTGAACACCGACACGCCCGGCGAGCCGCCGAAGCAGGCGGTCGATGCCAAGCTCAAGATCGCCTACCCGCCGCAGGATTCGCTCTACGCCAAGACATGGGACGAAATCCCGCTGCAAAAGACTTGGCAGCAGCCGCTCGACGCGCCCGGGCGCGTGCCGGCGCACCAGATCTATCATGCCGCCAACGGCGTCCTGACCGGCATCATCCCGCAGGAGGAGAATCGGGTACGGATGCGGCAGAACTATTATTTCAACGCCATCCGGGACGTCGACCAGCAGATCGTGATGCTGCTCGACCAGCTCGACCGGCTTGGCCTCGCCGACAACACGATCGTCATCTTCACGTCCGACCATGGCGAGCTGCTCGGCAGCCATGGCGGCCTTTCGGGCAAGGGCACGACGACCTATCGCCAGCAGAACCACGTGCCGATGCTGGTCGTGCATCCCGGCCACAAGGGCGGTCAGCGCTGCCTCGAAACGACGTCACACATCGACATCGTGCCGACCGTCGTCGCGATGACCGGAAAACCGACCACGCTGGCGGCGGACATGATGGCCCAGATGAAGGGACGCGATTTCTCGCCTCTTCTCGCCCGGCCGGAAAACCCCGCCTTCACGCGAGACCGCGGCGGCGTGCTGTTCTGCTACAGCCAGCTCATGGTGCACGACGCCAATTTCACGCGCACTCTCTACGACACGCTGCAGAACAAATCGATCGCCCATTCCGACCAGTTCAAGACGATCGAATCGTTTCCCGTCGACTGGCCGCTGCGCGTCTGCATCCGCTCGATCGTCGACGAGCGCTACAAGTTCAGCCGGTATTTCTCGTTCCGCGACTTCAACAGCCCGAAAACGCTGGAAGAATTGCGTGCCAAAAACGACCTTGAGCTCTACGACCTGCGCAACGATCCCGACGAGACGGTCAACCTCGCCTACGAGTTCGAGCGCAACCGCGACCTCATCGCCACGATGAACGCCAAGCTGAACACCCTCATCGCCCGCGAGATCGGCGTCGACGACGGCAGCTTCCTGAAGCTTCAGGACTGGATCAACTGGAACGATGCCCGACCCGAGGCCGCCATCAATATCTGACGGCGAACCGCCGGCGCCTCAGGTGCCGCAGAAGGTGCGGTAGACGCGCTGGTCTTCCGGCGGCGGTTCGGCATATGCCTCGAACCCGGGCCGCTCCTCGAAGGGGCGGGACAGGACCGCGTTCAGCTCCTCGAACGGGGCGTAGTCCTGGCGCTCGGCGGCCGCTGCCAGCGCCAGCTCGACGCGATGGTTGCGGGGAATGTAGAGCGGGTTCACGGCATTCATCGCCGTGCGTCGTGCGTCGCCATCCAGCGGCTCGCGCGACAGTCGCTCCCGCCACCGCGTCAGCCAGGCATCGAGCGCTTCGGGCTTGGCCTGGAAAAGCGCACGTACCGCGGCGTCGCCCGCAGGACCTGCCGCCGCATCGCCGAGACGACGAAACGCCAGGGTGAAATCCGCCTGCCCGTCGGCCAGGGCGTTGAGGAAGGCCTGCCCCAGTTCGGCATCGCCTTCTTCTTGCGTCGTGAGCCCGAGCTTGGCACGCAGGCCGCCGATAAGAGCCTCGACATAGTGCGCCCGAAAGGTTGGCAGGACCTCGTTCGCGATGGCCAAGGCCTTGTCGCTGTCCTCGGCCAACAGGGGCAGGAGGGTCTCGCCGAACCGTGCCAGGTTCCAGTGCGCGATGCTCGGCTGGTGGGCGTAGGCGTAGCGTCCCTGCTGGTCGATCGAGCTGAACACCGTCTCGGGATTGTAGGCATCCATGAAGGCGCAGGGGCCGTAGTCGATCGTCTCGCCGGCAACGGAGCAATTATCCGTATTCATCACGCCATGGATGAAGCCGACCAGAAGCCATTTGGCGACCAGCCGGGCCTGCCGCTCGACCACACGTTCGAACAGGGCTCGGTAGGGCTCGGCGGCGGACTGGGCGTCCGGATAGTGCCTGGCGATCACATGGTCCGCCAGCAGTCGCAGCGCCTCCGTGTCGCCGCGCGCGGCAAAGAACTGGAACGTGCCGACCCGTATGTGGCTGGACGCCACGCGTGTCAGCACCGCACCGGGCAGTTCGCCATCGCGCCAGATCGGTTCGCCGGTCGTGACCGCGGCGAGCGAGCGGGTGGTGGGAATGCCGAGCGCGGCCATCGCCTCGCTGACGAGGTATTCCCGAAGTACCGGCCCGACGCCGGCCCGGCCGTCGCCACCGCGCGAAAACGGCGTGCGGCCGGAGCCTTTGAGCTGGATGTCGCGCCGTATCCCGTCGCGATCCACCACCTCTCCCAGCAGGACGGCGCGACCGTCGCCGAGCTGAGGCACGAAATTGCCGAACTGGTGCCCCGCGTAGGCAAGCGCGATGGGGTCCGAGCCCTCCGCGACCCGATTGCCGGCCAGCATGTCCAAACCCTCGGGCGAGGCGAGCCAGTCCGGATCGAGCCCGAGCTGCCGGGCGAGAGGCCTGTTCAGCTTGACCAGGGCCGGCGCTGCGACGGGCGTCGGCGGCTGGCGGGCATAGAAGCGCTCCGGCAGCCGCGCATAGCTGTTGTCGAAGGGAAGGGGCGCCATGCCTGCCATCGGTTCACTCGTCGTAGCGGGCGGTGGTGATGCCGCTCATGCGGTCGTAGTGCAGCGAGATCCGGTCCAGCGTGCAAAGGTTGAGGTACTGCCACACGGCCGGGGCGCCGCCATCGGCGAAGCTGACCTTGAGATCGCCCATGCAATAGTCGGTCGGCGCCTTGTAGCTCACCTCGCGCGCCTCGCCCGCCTTTATGACCGGCGGGCGCAGGAAGTTGGGTCCCCACATGTTGAGCTGGCTCATGGAGACGGAGAGCTGGTCGATAGGATAGGCCGTTGCGTTCTTGAGCAAGAACCTGGTCTCCTGGGCGTGGGCGGAGCCGGCAGCGAGGAACACGGCGGCGACCGCCAGACTGCGGAACATATGAAGCAACCTCTGGGATACGGATGGGTTGCGGACGAGTCTGTCGCAGATCGCGCGGGCGCGCTAGAGGGGGAGCATGACGCTGCTGATCGGCCATCCGTCGTTCCTCGAACACGACACCGGCGACTACCACCCCGAACGCCCGGACCGGCTGCGCGCGGTCATGGCGGCGCTGGGCGAGGATGAATTCGCAGAACTTACGCGGCTCATCGCGCCGGCGGCGACGATCGAGCAGCTCACGCGGGTCCATCCGCACGGTTACGTAGAGGCGATCCTCGGCATCAGGCCCCCGCCCGGAAAGCTCGTCCAGGTGGATGGCGACACGGTGATGAGCGCCGGCAGCGCCGACGCCGCGCGCCATGCGGCCGGTGCCGCCATTGCCGCCGTCGACGGCATCATGGCCGGTCCGGCGAAGACCGCCTTCGCCGCGGTGCGTCCCCCCGGCCATCATGCGACGCCCGACGTCCCGGGAGGATTCTGCCTGTTCAACAACGTGGCGATCGCGGCCCGCCATGCCCAGGAAGTCCACGGGATCGAGCGTGTCGCCATCGTGGATTTCGACGTCCATCACGGACAGGGCACGCAGGCCGTCGCCGAACCAGACGCCTCGCTGTTCTACGGCTCCACGCACCAGTATCCGCTCTATCCCGGAACAGGCTTCGCCGACGAGCATGGGACCGCTGGCAACGTCGTGAATGTCCCGCTCGCGGCCAACAGCGGCAGCGCCGAATTCAGGGCCGCCTGGGCGGACAGGATCCTTCCGGCCCTCGAGGCCTTCGCCCCCGGCCTGCTGATCGTCTCGGCGGGTTTCGACGCCCATCGCCGCGACCCTCTGGCCCAACTCGATGTCGAGACGGACGATTTCGTCTGGCTGACCCGCGAGCTGCTGGCGATCGCCGCGCGCCATGCCGACGGTCGCGTGGTGTCGGTACTGGAAGGCGGCTACGACCTTGCCGCCCTGGCCGAGGCCGTTTCGGCGCACGTTGCAGCCCTGATGACCTTCGACCGGACCAAGCTGCGCGACATGGAAGCGTAACTTTGGCCGGAGATGATCGAAGCCCCGCGCGCGTCCCTCGAGAGGACAGCACGGATGCGGAGAAGGCAATGAAGCGAACGGGCAAGAAAGCCGGGATCCCCTTCCCCGCCCGACCTGCGAGAAACCTTTGGGCTCATGTGCTGCTGGCAACCCTGGTGACGGCGACGTCCGCCTCCGCACAGGAAAGAAACGGCGGCGGCTTCTATGTCGGCGGCCACGTCGGCTACATGTTCGGAACGGCGACGGCCACGCTTTGGGATCCGATCGGGACACAGGGTGCCAACGGCAGCTCTCCCTACGGCAGTTTCTTCGGCGGCGTGCAGGCCGGCTTCGAACAGGTCTTCGCGTCGCGCCTGATGCTCGGAATAGAGGCGGACATGTCGTTCGCCGGCGCCGCGGATCTTTCGCAGGTCCTGTCGTATCGCGCGACGGCAAACGGCACCGCGAACGAGCAGCTGGAGTATCTCGCCAGCATCCGCGGACGCGCAGGCTACACGTTCGGCGACTGGACGCCCTACGTTACCGGCGGCGTCGCGTGGGCCAGTACCCGGTATTCACGCACCGACCTCACGACGGGCAACGAGGATGCCAGCCCGAGCAACATCCGTGTCGGCTACGCGCTCGGCGCCGGTCTCGACTACAGTATCGATGCACGCTGGTCGGCGCGTGCCGAGTATCTCTACACGAGCCTGCCCTGGCGCAGCTTCGGCTTCGCCACGCCGGCCCGTTACGACTCGCTCTACGACATCCATCGCCTTCGAATCGGCCTGAACTACCGTTTCGGCGCCAAGGACAGTGCGACCGACGAAAGGCCCGACCGCGGCTTCGGCTCGTGGGAGATACACGGGCAGACGACCTTCATCTTCCAGGGCTATCCGCCGTTCGCGGCGGCCTATTCCGGCACCAACAGCTTCCCGCCCGAAGGCCAGAGCCGCGAGACCTGGACCGTGTCGGCCTTCCTCGGGGTGAGGCTCTGGGAGGGTGGCGAACTCTATTACAATCCCGAATTGCTGCAGGGCTTCGGTGTGGCAGACACGACGGGCGCCGGCGGCTACCCGAACGGCGAGGCGCAGAAATCGAATTTCCCCTATCCGCGCTACAACACCTCGCGCCTGTTCCTGCGCCAGGAGATCGGGCTGGGCGGAGCACGCGAAAAGGTCGAGGGAGAATACGGCCAGCTTTCCGGCGAACGCGACATCTCCCGCATCACGCTGCAGGCCGGCAAATTCTCGGTGAAGGACGTGTTCGACGGCAACACCTATGCCGAGGACCCGCGTATCGACTTCCTCAACTGGTCGCTCTGGGCATCCGGCGCCTTCGACTATCCCGCCGACCGGCTGGGCCTGACCTGGGGCGTCCTGGCGGAACTGAACCAGCCGAGCTGGGCCGTACGCGCCGGCTATTTCCTCGTCGGAAACGAGCCCAACGCCAACACGTTCGACCTCGCACTCTTCTCGCGCGGCGGCTATGTCGCGGAAGTCGAGTTCAGATATGCGCCTTACGAGCGGCAAGGCGCCCTCAAGCTGGGAACATGGCTGAACAGCGCCTTCTCCGGCTCCTACAGCCAGGCTGTCGCGCTGGCAGCGCTGACGCCGGGCCTGACGGCGAACGACACGATCGCGCAGACGCGGCGCGGACGGACAAAGGTCGGTTTCTACGTCAACCTCGAACAGGAACTGACCGACGATATCGGCCTGTTCGGCCGCTTCAGCTGGAACAACGGCACGTCCGAGATCATGGCCTTCACCGACATCGATACCAGCGTGTCGCTTGGCCTCTCGATCAAGGGCACGCGCTGGGGCCGGGAGCAGGATCGGATCGGTATCGCCGGCGCCCTGAATTCGATCTCCGGCAATCACGCAAGCTACCTCGCGGCCGGCGGACTCGGCGTTCTGGTCGGCGACGGCGCCCTTAGCTACGCGGCAGAAGGCGTCGTCGAGACGTACTATGCTTTCGAGGTCGTGAAAGGGCTTGTCGCCACGGCCGACTACCAGCTTCTGGCCAATCCCGCCTACAACGCGGTCCGTGGTCCCGTACACGTCTTCAGCGGTCGACTGTCGGCGCGCTTCTGAGCAGCGCTATTTGCGTTCCATGTACCAGGTCCCGTCCCAATCGGCCGGGGCACCATCCCGCAGGAAGGCTTCGCAACGCCCGATGAAGACTCGGCAGGGCGCGTCCGTCTCGCGCGTCGCAGAAGCGGCACGGAAAAGCGCGATGGCTTCCTCGAAACGTCCCGCGGCATAAGCCGCGCGGGCTGCCTCCCAGTTGCCAAGAAAGAGTGCATGCTCGGCGGCGCGCGTGGCGTCGCCGAGCGGTTCCATCACGTCAAGCGGTTCGGTCGTCCCGACGGCAACGACGCGATCGATGTAGCGCCACACGAACAGATGCGCCGTCGGTCGCGCGACCTCGCCGCTCGCCAGGATCTCCGTGCCGTAGACCTTGTTCATGCCCTCGAGCCGCGACGCCTGGTTCGCTACCTGGCCGACCAGCGTGTAGTTGATGCGCTCCTTGGCCCCGACATTGCCGACCACGGCGGGGCCGGTATGCAGACCGAACCGGGTGCGGAACCCGGGCCGGCCGCGATCCCGCCACTTCTCCGAGAGGGCCCGTCCCGCTGCCGCCGCCTGAAGAGCGCCGCGGCACGCATTGGCGATGTGATCGGGATCGGGTTCGGGCGCGTTCCAGAACGCCATGATGCTGTCGCCGATATACTTGTCGATCATCCCGTGGTTCGCGGAAATGGCCGATCCGAGTGCCTCGAAGTACCGCGACAGGCGGCTGGTCAACAGTTCCGGCTCCATCGTCTCGCTGAGCAGCGAGAAGCCCTCGATATCGGTGAACATGACGGTGATCTCGCGGCGAACACCCCCGACACCGGCGGCGCCGGGCGACCGCATGATCTGTTGCACGAGGTTCTTCGAGACGTAGCGGCCGAACACGTCGAGCCCCAGGCGCATGCGCTCGACCGCATCGGACAGGCGTGCGATCTCGGTGATGCGACTTTCGACGGGCGCGACGTCGGAGAAGTCCAGGCGCCGGATCCGATCGGTCTTCTCGGCGATCCGCGCGATCGAACGCGACACCAGCAGCGATGCCGCCAGCGCGCCCAGCACCGCCAGCAGGACGGCGACCGCGGCAGCCATCGCCGCCCGTTCCAGCAGGATGCGGGAATCGGCGGCGAGTTCCGACACCGGCACTGCCGCCGCTATGATGAAGCGCTGCCCCAGCGTCACCGGCATCTGGTGCGCGATGACGCGATAGACATGCCCGCCTGCCATGACGCGGCGGTCGATGCGCTTGTCGTCGGCGATGGCCTCCTTGATCGCCCGGCGCATCTCTTCGCGGATCGATGCGTCGCCCGGCAGGCACCCCGGTGCGTCGGGCGGACATGGCGCGGACTGGATTTCGACGATGCCGGCGCTGTGGCCGACCATGATCACCGAATTTTCGGTGATCTTGTAGGCATCGATGAGCTCGGACAGCGTCTTCAGGGTGAAATCGAACCCGACGACGCCATGGCGATTCCGCAGCGGCACGCCCGCCGAGATGCCGATGTCGCCGGTCTGGGCAAAGCTGTACGGCTCGGTAAGGATGGCCCCTTTCTCGCGCATCGCGTCGAGGTACCAAGGACGTTTGCGCGGATCGTAGGTCGTCTCGTGCGAACGCTTAGGGCTTTCGCTGCCCTCGGACCGCAGGAACCAGTATGTTTCCGTGCGGGGCGACGGGCCGCCCTTGATCATCCGCACGATGACGGCCTCGCCGTCGGGCGCGTCGTACTGCAGCCTTTGCTCGATGCTGAACGATTCGAGCTGGCCGACATAGACGAAGGCGCCATCGTCGTACCCGGCGAACGCCGCCTGGACGGCGGGGTGACGGTCCAGAACCGCCGCGAGCTGCCGCCAGCGCTGTTCGTCGGACGTGGGACTTCCATCGACATTGAAGCTTGGACCGTCCGCCAGCGTCTGGCCGACGGAGATCACGACGCGCAGGCCTTCGGTCAAGAACCGCTCGATCGCGCCCTCGAGAGCGATGACGCGTTGCTCCGCGCTCCTTTGTTCCAGCGAATCGACGGATCGCCAGCCCAGCCACAGCAAAGCGGAGGCCAGCGGCACGACGATCAGCGCGATCAATCCCAGTATCGTGACACTGAAAGGGATCGACCGCCGGCCCTTGCCCATCTCGCTCATCACACGCAGTCGGACGGCCTCGCTACTCCTTGACCGCCGACCATTTGCATCCGCCTTCCTTCGTCTGGGCATCGAGGCGCGGCGGCGTCTGGGTGAAGTCGGCCGTGTAGATGAGGTTCATGCGGCCAAGGTCGAAGTTCCCCTGATAGACGTTGGGCCGCACCGGCTTCAGCTTGACATCGATTCCGCCGGCGGATTTCAGCTCCGCCTGCCCGTTCACCAGGGTGAACGTATGGACGCGGGTAAAACTCGAATCGGCCGAGATGCAGCCCGAGATGTTGTTGGGATTCTCCTTGAACCAGAACTTGGCCTCGATGTTCTGCTGCGCTTGCGCCGACGAGGCGAGCGCAACAAGCGCCGCAGCCACCGCCATCGATCGAACACCCATTCGAAACTCCTTCCTGATCTGCGGGAATAGTAGATCAATTTTCCCCGCGGCGCCGCATCGCACAAAGGAAGCGTCACCAAATCGAAACCGTGGCTTAACGCGCCGGACTTAGCGTCCCGCCCTCGCCCCGAGGGAGTACACGCATGTTCCTGCCCCGCCGCCGACTGATCGCCGCCTCCGGCCTTGCCGCCGCCAGCCTGTCGCTCCCCCGGATCGCGCTGGCGCAAGGCGACCAGCGCCCCGCCATCACCATCGCCGTCCAGCAGATCGCCAACAGCGCCTCGCTGGAACCGCTGCGCGAACAGTCGAATGTCGGCCAGCGCGTCTTCTCGTTCCTGTTCGAGCGCCTGATCATGCAGGACCTGCTTTCGAAACTCGAGGAAGTCCCCGGCCTCGCCGAGAGCTGGAAGCGCATCGATACCCGGACAGTCGAGTTCACCCTGCGCAAGGGCGTGAAATTCCACAACGGCGACGAGATGACGGCCGACGACGTGGTGTTCACCTTCGGCCGCGACCGTATGTTCGGTCCCGACTACGACATCAGCTCGAACAAGACCCTGTTCACCTCGGTGCTCGTCCGCGACGCGGTCGACGGCAAGAACCTGCCACCGGAAATCCCGGCAGTAGCAAAGCGGCTGTTCCCGGCCCTGGAACGGGTCGAGGCCATCGACAAGTACACGGTGCGCTTCACCAACCGCACCCCCGACGTCACGCTGGAGGGGCGCATCGGGCGCATGGGCTCGGACATCGTTTCGCGGCGCGCCTACGAGCAGGCGAAAAGCTGGCTCGACTGGTCGAGGGCCCCGGTTTCCACCGGCCCCTACAAGGTACGTGAGTTCGTTGCCGACCAGTACCTGACGATGGACGCGCACGACGACTACTGGGGCGGGCGGCCGCCCCTGAAGGCGATCCGCATGGTCGTGGTGCCCGAGGTGGCCACCCGCATCAACGGCCTGCTGGCCGGACAGTTCGATTTCATCTGCGACGTGCCACCCGACCAGATCCCGGGCATCGAGAAGAATCCGAAGTTCGAGGTGCTGGGAAGCACCATCGTCAACCATCGTCTGACGGTGTTCGACAAGAACCACCCGCAGCTCGCGGATCCGCGCATCCGTCTCGCCTTCGCTCACGCCATCGATCGCCAGGCGATCGTCGACGCGCTGTGGTCGGGCCGCACGCGTGTTCCGGCCGGGCTGCAGTGGGAATTCTATGGACCGATGTTCGTCGAGAACTGGTCGGTGCCGGCCTTCGACCTCGCGAAGGCAAAGGCGCTTCTCAAGGAAGCCAACTACAAGGGCGACCCGATCCCCTACCGTCTCCTCAACAACTACTACACGAACCAGGTCCCGACGGCGCAGGTGCTGGTCGAGATGTGGCGCCAGGCTGGCCTGAACGTGCAGATCGAGATGAAGGAGAACTGGCAGCAGATCTTCGACAGGAACGGCCAGCGCGCCGTGCGCGACTGGTCGAACAGCGCCGGTTTCAACGACCCGATCTCTTCGATCGTCGCCCAGCATGGCCCGCAGGGCCAGCAGCAGCAGGTCGGCGAATGGGCCAACGAGGAGATGAACAGCCTGTCCGCGGCCATGGAGATCGAAACCGACATGGCCAAGCGCAAGGCGATGTTCGCACGCATGCTCGAAATCTGCGAACGGCAGGATCCTGCCTACACGGTGCTGCACCAGAACGCGACCTTCACGGCCAAGCGCAAGGACATCAAATGGAAGGCCTCGCCGTCCTTCGCGATGGAGTTCCGCAGCAACAATTTCTCGACCTGAGGGGCCGCGATGACCATCCCCCTGGTTGCCTTGCGCAGCCTTTCCGTCGATTTCGAGAGAGACGGCAGCCTGTCGCGTGCGGTCGACGGGTTCAGCCTCGACATTGCGCCGGGCGAGGCGGTCGGCCTCGTCGGCGAATCCGGTTCGGGCAAGAGCGTCACCTGGCTGGCCGCACTCGGCCTCTTGCCGGGCAAGGCCCGCGTCTCCGGATCCGTACGTCTCGAAGGCACCGAACTGATCGGCGCGCCGCGACCCGTCCTTGAGCGCGTGCGCGGCAAGCGTATCGCCATGATTTTCCAGGACCCATCGAGCTGCCTGAATCCCGTGCACCGCATCGGGCGCCAGTTGGTCGAGGCATTGCGGCTGCACCGCAGCCTGGACGGCCGCACCGCCGAGGTGGAAGCGTTGCGCCTGCTCGACCAGGTCGGCATCGCCGACGCCCGCCGACGGCTGCAGGACTACCCACACCTCCTGTCGGGAGGCCTGAACCAGCGGGTCATGATCGCCATGGCCCTTGCGGGTAAGCCGGATCTACTGATCGCCGACGAGCCGACCACGGCGCTGGACGCCACCATCCAGGCGCAGATCCTCGCCCTGCTCGGCGCCATCCGGCGCGACACCGGCATGGCATTGGTCCTGATCAGCCACGATCTCGGCGTCGTGTCGGAGAACGTCGACCGGGTTGCCGTCATGTATGCCGGCCGGCTGGCCGAGGAGGCGCCGAGCGTCGACCTGTTCGGTGCACCCCGCCACCCCTATACGCAGGGCCTGCTGGCGGCGCTGCCCGCCCTCACCGGCCCGCGCCGCCGGTTGGCCGCCATCCCCGGCACCGTGCCCGAGCCGGGCAAGCTCCCCGCCGGGTGCCGCTTCTCGCCGCGCTGCCCGATCGCCGAACCGCGCTGTGCCGATACGCCCCCGCCCGCACGTTCGGTCGGCTTCCGCCATCTGGCGACCTGTCATCGTCCGATCGACGCGGGCTTCGCCGTATGGACGATGCCGGAGGCCGCCGAATGAGCCTGTTGCTCGAGGCCATCGACCTGCGCCGGCACTACCAGGTCCGGACCGGCCAGGGGCTGCTCGATCGAAAGGCCACGTTGTGCGCCGTCGACGGGGTGACGCTGCAGCTCGCCGCCGGCCGCACGCTCGGCCTGGTGGGCGAATCGGGATGCGGCAAGTCCACGACCGGCAAGCTCGTCCTCGGCCTCGTGCCTCCCTCCGCCGGCTCGGTGCGCTACCGCGGCGAAGGCCTGCCACCGGCCGGCACGCCGGCCTGGCGGGCCTTGCGCCGGCGGATGCAGATGGTTTTCCAGGACCCGCTCGGCGCCCTCGACCGGCGCCTGCCGATCGGCCGTCAGATCGAGGAACCGCTGGCGATCCACGAAACGGTCGCGCCAGCCGAGCGGCGCGAGCGTGCCCTCGCCACCCTGCAGTCGGTCGGCCTGCAGGCCCACCAGTACGGGCGCTACCCGCACGAATTGTCGGGCGGCCAACGTCAGCGCGTCGTGCTGGCCCGTGCCCTGATGACCAATCCCGACCTGCTTGTGTGCGACGAGCCGATCTCCGCGCTCGACGTCTCCATCCAGGCGCAGGTCGTGAACCTGCTGCTCGACCTGCAGGAGCAGCTCGGCATCGCCTATCTCTTCATCAGCCACGACCTCAAGGTCGTGCGGCAGGTCAGCCACGACGTGGCCGTGATGTATCTTGGCCGCATCGTCGAGCAGGGCGAGGCGGAGAGCCTGTTCGCGGCGCCAGCGCATCCCTACACGCGCGCGCTCATCTCCGCGATCCCCACCCTCCCGGTCGCGGGCAGCCCGCGGCGCGAGCGGTTGCTGCTGCAGGGCGACCCGCCCAACCCGGTGGACGTGCCACCCGGCTGCTCCTTCCACACACGCTGCCCCTTCGCGACCGCTCGATGCCGCGCCGAAGTGCCTATCCTGCAGCCGATGCCGGGCGGACGCCTTGTCGCCTGTCACCGCGCCCACGAACCCGCATTGCAAGCGGCCGCCTGATGATCGCCTTTGCTGCCTCTCGTGTCCTGCGTGCCGCTCTCACGATCCTGTTCGTGATGACCTTCGCCTTCATCGTGCTGCGTCTCTCCGGCGATCCGGCGCTGCTGATCATGTCAGTCGACGCACCGCCCGAGGCGATCGCCGCCTTCCGCCAGGCGTGGGGCCTCGACCGCCCGGTCTGGGATCAGTACGTGTCCTATATCGCCAACGCCGCGGCCGGCGATTTCGGCAAGTCGATGCGCGATGGCCGCCCCGCCATCGACCTCGTGATGGAGCGCGTGCCGGCGACGCTCGCCATCACGATGCCGGCGCTCGCCCTCAAGATCGGCATCGGCATCCCGGCCGGCGTATATGCCGCCCTGCACCTCAATTCCCTGGCGGACCGTCTTACCATGGCGGCCTCGGTCGCAGGCTTCACCATGCCGAGCTTCGTCCTCGCCCTGCTTCTGGTGCTCGTCTTCGCCGTCCAGCTCGGATGGCTGCCTGCCAGCGGTTCGGGGTCGGTTGCCTACGCGATCCTGCCGATCGTCACGCTGGGCACGGGCGGCGCCGCCATAATGGCCCGCTTCACGCGTTCGGCGATGCTGGAGGTGCTGGGCCAGCCCTACATACGCGCCGCCTCTGCCAAGGGCGTGAGCTGGCATCGCGTCGTGTCGAACCACGCCCTGCCGAACGCGGCGATCCCGACCGTCACCATCGTCGGATTCATGATCGGCAGCCTCGTTGCCGGCGCCGTGGTGGTCGAGAGCGTGTTCGCCTGGCCGGGAGTCGGCCGCCTGCTCGTGTCCGCGGTGGCCAATCGCGACCTCGCCGTCGTGCAGTCTATCCTGATGGTGATCGCCGCTTGGATGGTGATGGCCAACCTCGCCGTCGACCTCGCCTATGGCTGGCTCGACCCGCGCGTCCGCGCCACCGCCCACTGAGGATCGGAGCCGACTCCCATGGCCATCGCCGAACGCATCTCAGGCGCCGCCACGGACCGCCCTATCCGGTGGCGGCCCCGGTTGCCCTTCGGTGTCCTGCTGGCCCTCGCCTGGCTTGCCCTCATGATCGTGACGGCGGCCGGCGCCGACTGGCTGATGCCCTATTCCTTCACGGCGCTCGACCTCAAGGCGCGCCTCTCGCCGCCCGTCTTGATGGGCGGCGGCTGGGCCCATCCGCTTGGCACCGACGAACTCGGCCGCGATGTGCTCGCGCGCCTCATCGTGTCGATCCGCATGAGCCTGCTGATCGCGCTGTTTGGCACCCTGATCGCCGCGACGCTCGGCACGGCGCTGGGCCTCGTCGCCGCGCACTTCCGCAAATACGTCGAGCAGGTCGTACTGATGGCGATCGACTTCCAGGCCAGCATGCCCTTCATGATCATCGCGCTCGCGGTGCTCGCCTTCATGGGCAACAGCCTGCCGCTGTTCATCGCGCTGATGGGCTTCCATTCCTGGGAACGTTACGCGCGCATCACCCGCGGCCTCACGCTGGCCGCCAACGAACAGGGCTACGCCGCCGCTATCCGCCAGTTGGGCGCCGGCCCGGCCCGCATCTATGGTCTGCACATCCTGCCGAACATCGCCTCGACCCTGATCGTGTCGATGACACTGACCTTTCCCGAGATCATCCTCCTGGAAAGCGGCCTTTCTTTCCTGGGGCTCGGCGTCCAGCCGCCTCTCACCTCCCTCGGCAACATGGTCGGCTACGGGCGCGAATACATCACCCGCGCGCCCTGGATCATGCTGTCGCCCGCCGTGGTCATCGTTCTCACCACCCTGTCGATCAGCCTGCTGGGCGACTGGCTGCGCGACAGACTCGATCCGACGCTGCGGTAGAGCAGCGGTCGAGTCGACCGGTGACGCCCCGCCTCGCGGAGGCCCCGGAGTCCGGCTCGACCGCGGCGGTACAGAAGCGGGTCGGCCTGGATGTCAGTCCACGCCGAGATAGATGCGCTGGACGTCGGGATTGTCGAGCATCTCTTTCGCAGGCCCTTCCAGCACCGTGCGGCCGACCTGCAGCACGTAGGCATAGCTTGCCGCTTCAAGGGCGAGGTCGACCGACTGCTCGGCCAGCAGAATGGTCTGGCCTTCCTTGTGCAGCGCGGCGAAGCTGTCGTACATGACGTCGACGATGGCGGGCGCGAGGCCGAGGCTCGGCTCGTCGAGCAGCAGCAATTCCGGCTCGCTCATCAAGGCGCGGGCGACCGCCAGCATCTGGCGCTCGCCGCCGGACATCGTGCCGGCGCGCTGCAGGCGCCGTTCGGCCAGTCGCGGGAACACCGTGTAGGCGCGATCGAGCAGACGCGGGATGCGCGCGCGGTCGCCAAGCGGCGTGGCGCCTAGCAGGAGGTTGTTCTCTACACTCTGCTGCGCAAACAGGCGCCAGCCCTCGGGCGACAACGCCAGGCCCTTGCGCACGATCTCATAGGCCGGCCTGCGCGCGATGTTTTCGCCCTTGAACTCAACAGTGCCGGCCGAAGCCGCGGCGATCCCCGCGATAGCGTTCAGTACCGTGGTCTTGCCTGCGCCATTGGAGCCCAGCAACGCCACGACCGCACCCTTCGGCACCTCCAGCGACACGTCGGCCACGCCAATCAGGTCGCCGTACCGCACTTCGAGGTGGGCGATCCTGAGCAGCGGCGCGCTCATGCGTGCCTCACCTTGCGACGGCCGAGATAGGCCTCGATCACCACCGGATCGCTCGTCACCTCGCGCGGCGTGCCGCGGGCGATCTCGCGGCCCTGGTGGAACACCACGACGCGGCGCGTCAGCGAAACGATCACTTCCATGATGTGCTCGACGATCACGATGGTGATGCCGCCGCCATGGATACGCCGCACCAGTTCGATCGCCTCACGCACCTCGGTCGGCGTGAGGCCGGCCATCGCCTCGTCGAGCAGCAGCGCCTTGGGTTCCGATGCCAGCGCTCGTGCGATCTCCAGCCGCTTGCGACCCGGCGTGCCGAGGCTGCGTGCAGGCTGGTCGGCCAACCGCGCCAGGCCCACCTGCCCCAGCACGTCGAGCGCCTTGGCGCGTGCATCGGCGGCCTTGGGATGGCGCAGCATGGCGCCGATCATCGTGTTCTCGAGCACCGACATCGATTCGAAGGTGAGCGGCACCTGGAAGCTGCGCGCGAGTCCGAGCCGTGCTCGCGCCTCGGGCGGATCACGCGTCACGTCGTTTCCCGCGAAAAGTACGCTACCCGCCGTCGTCGACAGGTCACCGGTCAGGCAGTTGAAGAAGGTCGACTTGCCCGCGCCGTTGGGGCCGATCAGGCCCAGTATATCTCCCTCCTCGACGCTCACCGACGCATTGTCGACCGCCTTGAAGGCGCCAAACGCCTTGGTGATGCCGCGCGCCTCAATCAGCATGGCCGTCCACGACTTTCGAGGGCGATGCCGGGGCAGGCGGCGTTGCTGGCGCGCGTCGCGGCTTCACCAGCGACAGCAGCCCGGCCGGCAGGAAGCGTGCAATGATCACGATGATCGCGCCATAGACCATGAAGGTTATGCCCGCCCCCTTCCCGCCGAGGTAGGAGTTCGACAGTTCCTCCAGCGGCACCAGGATCAGCGCGCCGACCAGCGGCCCGAAGAGCTGGCCTGCGCCGCCGAGGGCGGCCATCACCAGCATCTTCACCGAGATCAGAATGCCAAAGCCCGACTCCGGATCGACGAACCCGAACATGGTGAGATAAAGCGAGCCCGCCAGAGCCGTGAACGCGGCGCTCAGCATATAGGCGTAGAGCTTGTAGCGGCCGGCCGCGACGCCCAAAGACCGCGCGGCGCGCTCGCTGTCCTTGATGGCGCGTAGATAGAAACCCATCCGGCCACGCTCGATCGTGTGCGTCAGCCACAGCAGGCCGGCCAGCACGGTGAGGAAGATGTAGTAATAGGGCGTCGCGGAGATGAACGAGAGGTCGAGGACGCTGCGAGGTACCGGCGGTCCGCCCAATCCCTGCGCGCCGCCCAGGAACTCCGACGTCGAACTCAGCACCCGCACCAGCTCGGCCACGGCAATGGTCGCCATACTGAAATAGTGCCCGGACAGCTTGAGAGTCGGCACGCCGATCACGGCGGCGATAGCGATGCTCAGCAGCATGCCGAGCGGCGCGCCGGCGATCGGCGGCAGGCCGAGATGGACATAGGCCACCACCGCCGAATAGGCGCCGATGCCGAAGAACACGGAATGGCCAACCGAAACCTGGCCGGCATAGCCGCCGACGATGTTCCAGGCCGAGGCGCCGATGGCCGCCAGCAGCACCAGCGCGCCGAGGCGGCCCCAGACCGGCGAGTCCAGGGTCAGCCAGGGATATGCCAGCACCAGCACGACAAGCGCGATCTGAAAGAGGCGGCGCGTCGTCATGTCTTGCCCATCAGGCCCTGCGGCCGGAACCACAGGACCAGCACGAACAGGATATAGACGATGACGTCCTTGTAGACCGGCCCGATCAGATAGGCCGACAGCGACTCGACCACGCCGATCAGCAGGCCGGCGACCAGCGCTCCCATCACGCTGCCGAAGCCGCCCAGGGCCACGGTCACGAAGGCCACGATGGCCAGAGTCTCGCCGACGGTCGGCGACGTATAAAAAAACGTGGCGATCAGCGCACCCGCAATGCCGGCCGCCGCTCCCGCCATGCCCCAGGCCAGCGCCTGCATGCGCTGCGGCCGGATGCCCATAAGCTGCGCCGCCGTCGCGTCCTCGGAAACGGCGAGCATGCGGCTGCCGATCGAGGTACGCGTCAGCAGCAGATGCAACAAGAGCGTGACGATGAGCCCGACAGCGCCAGCCAGGACACGCGAACCCTCGAAGCGAATGCCGGCCAGGATGAACGAATGACCGACCAGATCGTCGGGCAGCGTCTTGAAATTGGCGCCGAACGCCCAGAGCGCGCCGTAGCGCAGGAAAAGGGCCAGGCCGAACGTGCCCAGGATCTGCGCCAGCATCGGCCCGCGCATGATGTGGCGAACCAGCAGGAAGTAGCTCGCGATACCGAGAGTGCCGATCACCATGGCCGCCGCGGGAACGGAAGCCCACGGGCCACCGCCCAGCGCCGTCCAGACCATGACGGCGGTGTACATGCCCAGCATAACGAAATCGCCGTGCGCGAAGTTCACGACATTCATCATCCCCCAGATCAGCGTGAGGCCGGAGGAGAAGAGCGCATAGACCGCGCCCAGCAGCAGGCCGCTGACCACGACCTGCACCAGGGTCATCGACATCGCGGGACGCCTCCCGCTACCGCCGCCTACCAGCCCTTGTAGGGCAGGACCAGTTCGGCGGTCGCGCGCGCCTTCGGCCAGACCGAGACGTAGTTGCCGTTGCGCATCTGGGTGATCAGCGTCGAGGCCTGGACGTTCTGGCCCTTCTCGTCGAACTTGACGCCGTCATAGCCGGCCACGAGCTGCTCCGGCTTCATCTCCACCGCCTTGAGCGCGTCGCGGATCTTGGCGGGATCGGTCGAGCCCGCCTTGTTGATCGCCTCGGCCATCACGAAGAAGGCCTGCAGCACACGCGCCGACACGTCGTCGAGCCCGTCGCCGCCCGTCTTCTTCTTATAAAGATCGTCGAGGATGGCAGCGACGCTGCCGGGCTTGCCCGGGGCGAAGACGGAGCGGCTGATCAGCCCTTCGGTGACCGAACCCATCGCCTTCACGAAGGCCGGATCGTTGAAGCCGCCATCGTCGGCGATCAGGATCGCCGGCTTCCAGTTCAGCTCCTTCATCGTCTTGGCGTAGAGGATCGCGTCCGACGTATAGGAGATGAAGATCACCACGTCGGGATTCTTCTCCTTGAGCTGCAGCACCTGCGGCTGGACGTCGGTCGAGTTGGCCGAATAGGCGACCTTCTGCGTGACGTTGAGGCCGTTCTTGGCGAAGGTGTCGGAGATCACGCTCGACACGGAATTACCGTACTCGGTGTTCTCGTGGACGATCGCGATCGAATTGACCTTCTGGCCGGCCGCCTTCTGCTCCTTGAGGAACACCGCATACGCGTTGGCGAAGTCGGCAGCGACCGGCGTGGTGCGGAAGAACCACTTGAAGCCGCGCTCGGTCAGGTTTGCGGCCACCGATTCGGCGTTCAGGAAAGGCACACCGTAACGCTCGGCGACAGCGCTTGCGGTGAGCGTGATACCCGACTGGTAGCAACAGATGATCGCGGCGACCTTCTCCTCCGTGATGAGGCGCAGCGCCTGATTCTGACCGGCCGCGGGCGTGCCCTGATTATCGGCGATCACCATCTGTATCTTGGCGCCCTTGAGGCCGGGCAGACCGCCACCCTTCGCGAGCGGCATCACCTTGGCAAGCTCCGCATTGCCGTTGTTGATGATGTCGGCTCCCATCTCCAGCGCCAGCTTGGCGTAATTGCCCGTGCTCGCGGAGTTGCCGCTGAGCGGATAGACGGCGCCGATCTTCACCACCTGCTGCGCGGTTGCATCGGCAGTGAATCCGATGAGTACGAGGGCGGCGACGGCCGCGATCTTTCGACGAGTGGCCTTGATCATCCTGCATTCCCCCGAATACACATGGCTTTCTACGATCAGCCGATTGCAAATCTTGGCACGACACAACGCGACCGGCAAACCGGGGGCTACTTCTGGCGCTGCGGATAGATCGTCTCGCCGCGCTTCAGCATTTGAACGAACGCCTCGATCTTCTTCCTTCGTCCCGCTTCGGTCTTCATGTTCTCGGTCCGGAACACGAGCGCAAAGCGGTTCCGAGCGGTGAGCGTCGCCAGCATCGCCTTCGCCTCAGGCTCGGCATCGATGGCCGCCTGCAGATCATCCGGAATCTTCGAGCCCTTGGTCCTGTAGGCGCGATCCCAGCGGCCGTCCCGCTTCGCCGCTTCCATCTGCTTCAGTCCATGTGCGGTCATCCGCCCGGCGCCGACCAGCCGGGCGACATTGTCGACGTTGATCTGGCTCCAGACGCTCTTGGCGCCGCGCGGCGTGTAGCGCTGCAGGAAGCTCTTCTCGTCGAAGCTCTTGCGGATCCCGTCTATCCAGCCCCAGCACAGGACGACGTCGATCGCTTCCTTAGCGGTGATCGACGTGAGGCCCGAGCCGACCTTGTGGATCTTGATCCAGACTTCACGTTCCTTGTCGTGGTGCTTGCCGAGCCACTTGTAGAAGCTGGCTTCCGTCGGGAACTCGCGGACCTTGTTCGTGTCGATCGTGACCGGCGCCATCAGCAGACCCGGTAGCGTTCGACGGCATCGCGATCGAGCTCGATGCCGAGGCCGGACCCTTCCGGCAGCAGGATGTGGCCGGCTTCGAGCTTGAGAGGCGTCTTGAGCAGCTTGGTGCGCAGCTCGTTGTCGCTCATGTCGTATTCCAGCATCGATGGATGCGGCGGATGATCGGTATGCGGCGTCGCGGGCAGCGCCGCGAGGAAATGGCAGGCCGTCGCGAGGCCCACGGCACCGCCCCAGACATGCGGCGCGACCCGCAAATTCTGCGCATGGGCCAGCGCCACGATACGCTTGGCTTCGGTGATGCCGCCGACACCCGGGATCGAGGGCTGCACGATGTCGATGCAACGCCCATCGATCAGCGCGCGGAAATCGCGGATCGTGTGATGCGCCTCGCCGGCGGCCAGCGCGATCGGCGAGCGAGCCCTGAGTTCGGCATAGCCGCGGAAATCCCCCGGCGGCAGCGGCTCCTCGATCCAGTGGATGTTGAACGGCTCGATCGCCCGGGCGCATTCCAGCGCCACGTCGGCCGTATAGGCGCCGTTGATGTCGACCAGCAGCAGCTTATCCGGCCCGATCGCCTCGCGCGCGAGCTTCACGCGCTCGATATCGCTCTTGATGCCGCGGCCGATCTTGATCTTGGTGCCGGCATAGGGATGGCCCGCCGCCTCGGCCATCATATGCTCGAGCTGGCGGTCGGGATCGTCGGAAAAGAAGCCGGTAGAGGCGTAGGCCGGGAAACGCGTCGCGCCGCAGCCGCCGATCAGGTCACAGACGCGCACGCCGAAACCCCGGGCCATGGCATCCCACAGAGCAACGTTGATGCCGGCCAGGCACGAGGTGAGCTGGTTGCCGACGCCCAGATGATAGATCGCGTTGCGCACCCTCGCCTCGACATGATCGAAGTCGAAGATGCTGCGGCCTACGAACATCGGCTCGAGCATGCGGAAATATTCCCGCGTGACCATGGGGTTGCCGAAGGCCTCCCCGATGCCGCGCACGCCTTCGTCCGTCTCGATCTCGACAAGCCCGCCCTGCCGGCGGAAGCCGCCGCCCCGCGACATGCCGTAGGCCTTCTCCGGCGCGAAGGCATATTCGAGCCCGATGAAATCGAGACGCCTGATCGTCGGCATGTGATGCTCCCCCTCCTGCTCCTGGCGGTCTATGGTGCGCGCCAAATAGAACCGGAGACAACGCCCATGACGACCATTCCGACCACCCACCGCCGCGTCGTGCTCGTGCGGAGGCCGCCCGGCGAGCCGTCGGAATCCGATTTCCGCGTCGAGGAAGTGGCTGTGCCGCAACCCCGCCATGGCGAGGTGCTCGTGAAGGTGCACTACCTGTCGCTCGATCCGTACCAACGCGGCCGCATGCGCGATGCGGCCTCCTATGCGTCGCCCGTCGGGCTCGGCGAGGTGATGACCGGGGGCACCGTCGGCGAAGTGGTGAAGAGCGAGAACCCTGCCTTCAAGGTCGGCGACATCGTCGAGGACCGCCTCGGCTGGCAGGAGTACGCCATCGGGGGCGGCCCGGCCCTGCGCAAGGTGGATCCGACGCTGGCGCCGATCTCGACGGCCAACGGCGTGCTGGGCATGCCCGGCATGACCGCCTATTTCGGCCTGCTGCATGTCGGCCAGCCCAAGCCCGGCGAGACCGTCGTCGTCTCGGCCGCCTCCGGCGCGGTCGGCCAGGTCGTTGGCCAGATCGCGAAGATCATGGGCTGCCGGACCGTCGGCATCGCCGGTGGCGCCAGGAAGTGCGCCTTCGTGAAGGACGAGCTCGGCTTCGACGCCTGCATCGACTACAAGGCCGAGAAGGATCTCGACGCCGCGCTCAAGGCCGCCTGCCCCAACGGTCCCGACGTCTATTTCGATAATGTCGGCGGCGAGATCACCGACGCGGTCCTGCGCAACATCAATTTCTTCGGCCGTGTCGCCCTGTGCGGCTCGATCTCGCAATACAACGCCACCGGCGCATCCATGGGGCCCCGCCTGCTCGGCACCTTCGTCGGCAAGCGGGTGATGGCGCGCGGTTTCATCGTTACCGACTTCACCAATCACTATGGCCCGGCCATGCGACAGATGGGCGAGTGGGTGCGAAGCGGCCAGGTGAAGTACCGCGAGGACGTCGTCGAGGGCATCGAGAAGGCGCCGCGCGCCTTCATCGGCATGCTGCGCGGCGAGAATTTCGGCAAGATGCTGGTCAAGCTCGCATGAGCGACGGGATTTCCCGTCCCGTCTGCTTCCACAGGCGAAGGACCGTGCCATGATCGCCCTGCTCGATCCCTCCGGGTACTGCCGTACGCCGTGGAAGAACGGTGGCGGCACCACCGTGGACATCGCCTTCAGCGGCGATGTCTGGCGCTTCGGCCGTACGCCGATCGTCTCCGCCGGCCCCTTCTCGGACTATTCGGGCTTCGACCGCATACAGGTGCTTGTTGCCGGGACCGGGCTCGTGCTGGAGACGCCGCAGGGCGAGATCGATGTCCGGCAGCCCTTCCATCCGGTGCGCTTCGCCGGCGAAACGAAGATCACGAGCCGCCTCGAAGCCGGACCGGTCGAGGTGGTGAACCTGATCGGAAGGCGCGACAGGGTACATCTCGACATGGTCGTGCTCGACGCCGGTCGCCGGCTTTCGCTGCCGGCCGGAACGCACATCGCCTATACGCCGCTCGGCCGGGCGAGAGTGGAAGCCGATGGCAACCAGCATGTCCTGGAGGAAGACCAGGCACTGCGCCTCGATACGATGAGCCCCGTAAAGCTGGCCGCACTGCAGGGCTGCCTGCTGGTCGCGAGCATCACCTGAAGTCGGGCGCCGTAGACGCGCCGGCCTGAGCGACGCCCGCTCCTCGCGGGCAAGCGAGCCGGCACGACCGATACAAAGTCCCGACGCCGGCGCTCTGGGTCATGTATGCTGCGTCGACACCCGCCATCATGGGTAGGTCCGTCCGAGGTTGATCATGCGTCTTCTGGTTCTCGCCCTTCTCTTCCTCTCGCCGGGGGCGGTTTTCGCCGCGGATCTCAAGATCCTCACGGCGGGAGCCTACAAGGGCGCAGCCGCCGAACTGTCGAAGAAGTACGAGCAGAAGACGGGCAACAAGGTCACGATCGAGAACGGCACGGCAGGCCAGATCCAGAAGCGCGTCGCCGAGGGCGAGTATTTCGACATCGTGGTCCTGCCGCCGCTCGCCATGGCCTCGCTGGTGGGCAGCCGGGTCGACGAGAGCAGCGGAAAGGTGCTGGCGCGCGTCGGCATCGGCGTCGGCGTCAAGGCCGGCACCACGCCCGTCCCCGACATCTCGGATGTCGATGCGTTCAAGAAGAGCCTGCTCGCCGCCAAGGCCGTGGCCTACATCGATCCCGCCGCAGGCGGGTCGTCGGGCATCTACCTCGCCAAGCTGTTCGAGAAGCTCGACATTGCGGACCAGATGAAAGCAAAAACCGTTCTAGTGTCCGGCGGCCTCGTGGCGGAGCGCCTTCTGAACGGGCAAGCCGACATCGCGCTGCAGCAGAAGAGCGAGATCCTGGCCGTTCCCGGCGTCACGCTGGTCGGACCTCTCCCGCTCGAGGTCCAGCATTTCACCGCCTACTCGGGCGGCGTATCCGTGGGCTCGCGCAACCGCGCGGCGGCCGACGCTCTTCTGCTGGAGTTGGCGGATCCCAACAATCTCCCGGCCATCAAGAAGTTCGGCCTCGACGAACCCTGACGGGCGCCGCTAGGGACGGCTACAGAAAGGCTGACGGCATCTGCCGGCCGCGCCTGCGGACGCGGCATGGCGCGCGGCCGGGCCGAGTGGTACTTTTCGGCATCCCGATGCGCTCTTACCCGGTCCTCAGGCTTGCCGGCCTCGCCCTCGCCATGGCGACGACAAGCTATTGCGCGCTCGTGCTGATCTCGATCTTTCGCGCCTTCGTCCATCGCGAGCCGATCGGCCCCCATCTCCTCTGGGCCAATCCGATCGAGTGGGACGTCCTGCACTTCGTCGCACCGCTTTACCTGGCGATGCTCCTCGTCGAACTCGTCTCGACCGGATGGCGCGACAGTTCCCTGCGCCGCCTCGCCCTCGCTCGGGATCGCTCCGCGTACAGCGACCTCGCTTACACCGTCTTCAATTTCAGCGGGCTCGCGAGGATCATGGGGATCGTCCTGCTGTTCGGCATCGGCAACTGGCTGGGGCGGGTGTCCGGGGCGAGCACCGACCTGCCCGCCGAAACGCGCTGGCCGCTCTGGGTCGAACTCCCGGCGCTGGCGCTGTGGAGCGGCTTCTGGAGCTACTGGCTGCATCGGGCAATGCATTCGCGCCTGATGTGGCCGCTGCACAAGTCGCATCATTCGGCGGAGGCGATGACGATCCTGACGAGCGAGCGCGAGCATCCGCTGGAATCGGTGCTGTCGAATGTCTCCAGCATCCTGATCCCGGCAAGCCTCGGCGTCTCGCTCGATGCCGTCGCGATCTTTGGCATCGTCGTGACGGTCTCGGGCATGCTGCAGCATTCCAATGTCGCCTGGGCCAACGGGCTGGAACGGTTCGGCCTCTTCACGGCGGCCGGCCATCGACTGCACCATGCTGCCGAAGCGCGTTTCCATGATCGGAATTTCGGCGAGATGCTGAACCTCTGGGACCGGCTCTTCGGCACCTACGCGCCACCGCCGCCCGACGCCATGGCGATACCGATCGGCGTCGAGGCCGCAGCGGACCGGCACAATACCGGCAATCCGGTGCGCGAAGTGGCGCTGCAGACATCCGACTGGCTGGCGCCGCTGCGACGCAGCCTTGCATCGGCCATGCGGGCCTATCGCCAGGCGTAGCCGTCAAGAGCCGGCAACTCTTCCGGCGGAAACGGGCGCCATCCGTCGTAGCCTCGTGGTGGCATCACGATTCCCGTGCCGGCCTCGCGGCCGAGCAGCCGGCTGAGGATCGGCAGGGTGAAGCCGTCGCCCTGCAGCAGGCGCCGATGTTCCGGCAGTCCCGACCGCTCGAAAGAGACAGACCCTGCATTTGCCAGGATCGCGACCTGAAGCCGATCGAGATAGGCCACGTAAAGGCCGCTTAGCATGAGATTCCAGGGGAGCGTCGCGCCGAAGAGCACACACGCGAACGCCAGCAGGCGCCGCGCCGGTTGCGCAGCCTCAAGGACCATGAAGCAGACCGGACGCCACGTCGCCGGCAACGAACGCATCCAAAGCACAACGACGAAAACAGCTACGATAGGCCCGGCCGCGAGACGCGCGGCCTGCTGCTGATAGGCGTAGGGGGGGAAAACGACCCGATCCGCCAGCACGAGCAATGGCGTCAGGGCCAGGAGCAGCACGGGTACGCCCGCCGCGAGATAGGGTTTCACGCCGGCAAGATCCCGGGGCCGCAGCAACGCCCACGCTCCCAGAAGCGACGCGGCACCGAACGCAAGCACGAGCTGCAGATTACGCCAGAAAGAACGCGTCTCTCCCAGGCTTGCCCCGACATAGGCGTGATCGTCGAACCCGATGATCGCGCAGCCGGCGATCCAGCCGGCTGCCAGGAACATGCCGGCCGCCGCAAGATATGGCAGGGCCTGCCCCCAGGGCCGCGTCGGAGTGCGATAGATGGTCCACAGCGTCTGCGCCGCCAGCAGAGGTCCGAGATAGACGAAGGCTTCGTACGCGCGCATCGACACGAAGGCGATGATCGACAACACGAGACCGTCGGCGATTTCGAGGCGACGCGTCGTGGCCAGCCAGACGCCGGCGAGCATCGCCAGGGCGTATGCCGGGATATGCTCGGCCACGGCCAGGAACGAGGTCGTCATGAAGACGACGGCGAGCCCCGCGATGGCGATCGCAAGCACCACGGCATCCTCCCCGGCCCGTAGCAGCGCCAGAGAGTAGAGCGCCGCAGGAAAGGCGATCCAGCCGAAGGAACTCAGACGGGCCAGCCAATGCAGGTCGGTGACGCCGGCCTGCAGCGCAGCCACGACGGGCGTCTGGGCGGCGAAGTTCACGAAGGCACGCGAAGGGTAGAAGTCGTACGGCAGGAAGCCCTGCTGCCGCACGTTCTCGAGCAGGAAGTAGGAACCGTCGCCGGAAAGGCCGCAGCACGCCCACGCATACCAAAGTGCGTACGCCCACAACAGGACGAGGACCGTCCGTCGGGCGTGCCGCGGCAAGATCATCCCGTCGTCAGCGCTTCAGCTCGGCGATGCCTGCCTCCCAGGCGCGGATCGTCTGGTCGACATCCTCCCGCGTGTGCGCAAGGCTGACATAGTATTTGCTCTCGCCTTTCATGATGCCGTGCGCACGGAGCACCTGGTTGAAGCGCTTGAGCATCGCGGCGTCGCCCTTCAGCGTGTCGCGATAGTCCTTGATCGGCTGATCCGTGAAGATGATGTCGAAGAGCGGCGGCTCGCCGATCACCTGCGCCTTGAGCCCGGCCTTCTTCAGCATGTCGGACAACGTGCTCATCAGCTCGCGTCCGGTCGCGAAGACCTTGTCGTAGGTACCGGGCTGCTTCAGGACGTTCAGGGTCGCAAGGCCGGCAATCGAGGCGACCGGATTGCCCGACAGCGTGCCCACTTGGAAGATGAAATCCTCGTCGGTCATGGCCAGCCGGTCGAAGTGCTTCATGATGTCGGCGCGGCCGGCGATCGCCGCCAGGGCGAACCCGCCGCCCACGATCTTGCCGAGCGTGCAGAGGTCCGGCGTCACGCCGTAATATTCCTGCGCACCGCCATAGGCGAAGCGGAAACCCGTGACGACCTCGTCGAAGATCAGCGGGATGCCGTGTTCCGCGGTGACCTCTCGCAGCGCCTGGAGGAAACCGGGCTGCGGCGGGATAAGGCGCTGGAACGGCTCGACGATGACACCGGCGAGTTCGTCCTTCTGCTCCTCGATCAGGCTCTTCACCATGTCGATGTCGTTGAAGGCCGCGACGACCATCTCGTCGACAACCGACTTCGGGATGCCGGCGGAATCGACGGAACCACGCGGGAAGTTGCCAGGCGTCTTGGGTGCGAGCGAGACGAGCGCGTAGTCGCTCATGCCGTGATAGCCGCCTTCGAACTTCAGGATCTTGTCGCGCTTGCGGAAGGCGCGTGCGGCACGCATCGCGTAGAGGTCTGCCTCGGTACCCGAGCAGACGAAGCGCACCTGCTCGGCGCAGGGCACTGCTTCCACGATGGCCTCGGCCAGCGCGATACCGTGGCGGTTGTTGCCGAAGTAAGTCGTGCCGAGCGGCATCTGGGCCTGTACCGCCGCCGTGACGTCGGGGTGCGCATGGCCGATGAACATCGGGCCGGATCCCAGCAGGTAGTCGACATACTCCTTGCCGGCTTCGTCGACGATCCGGCCCGCCTTGCCCTCCTTCAGGATGATCTCGGCCGGCATGTTGCCGAAGCTGCCGCCCGGCAGGACCCGCTTCGCCTGTTCGACAAGCTGGTTGGTCGGGTCGATCGGGGTCTGGACGTTCATGGGATACCTACTCGATGGAAACGAAGATGGAGTGGCGCAGCTTGCCGTCGAGAGCCTTGGAGAAGTGACCCTTGCCGTGCGTATCCTCGACCAATATCACCTCTCCCGCGCCGATGATGCGCGTCTCGCCGTCGCTGGCCTGGATCGAGACGCCGGCGTCGAGGTTGATGATGTACTGGCGACGCGGCGCCGGGTGCCATTCGTAATCATAAGTCCCCGGCGTCTGGCGGAAGATGATGCCGGTGGCGGGGAAGGTCGCCGAGGTCTTGCCGCCGCGGCCTTCCTGTTTCCATTCGACCTCGATGTCGCGGAAATGCGTCTCGCCATCGGCGTCGACATATAGATTATGGATGCGCATGAGTTTTTCTGCCCCTTTGCCCGGATTGCGCGCGAGATTAGAACGGAATCATGCTCAAGGAACCCGTTGAGGCCGCCCTTTTCGACATGGATGGCCTGCTGATCGACACCGAGGCCGTCTATATCGAGGCGTTGCAGGCGGCCGCGCGCGGCTTGGGGCTCGAAATGCCCGTCGCCTTCTGCCACTCGATGGTCGGCATTCCCGGCCGCGAATGCGATGTCATGATCGCGGATTACTACGGCACGGGTTTCCGCATAGAAGAGTTCCGCGCGCTGTTCTCGAGCCACGCAAAGGAGATTCTCGAGGACGGTATCCCGGTGAAGCCGGGTGTCGTCGAGCTTCTCGACTTCCTGGGCGAGCGCGGCTTGCCGCTTGCCGTCGCCACGTCGGCCGCCCGTGCCACGGCCGAGCGCCATCTTTCCCGCGCCGGCCTCCTCGACAGGTTCAAGGCAGTGGCCACGCGCGACGACGTTTCCCACGCCAAGCCGGCCCCCGACGTCTATCTCGAAGCGGCGCGTCGGCTCGGCATCGCGCCTTCGCGCTGCCTCGCCTTCGAGGATTCGCACGTGGGCATCACGGCGGCGCATGCCGCCGGCACCATGGCATTCCTCGTACCGGATATCCTCGCGCCGCATCCCGAAGTGGCGGGAAGGGCCCTCCGCGTGCTCGACGATCTGCATCACGCCCGGCAACTACTCGCAGGGTTACTCCCTTAACCTCACACCGACTGATCCGGGCGACAACCCGGCGCGTAAGCGAGGCACACCGATGAAGGAGTGCCCCGTGTCCCTGCGATTGTCCTTTGCCTCGCTCGCCGCATTCATTGCAGTGGCGACTCTTCCGTCGGCGCCCGTATCCGCGCAGCCCACCTCCATCGGAAGCGAGAGCGCCGGGTCTGCCCCCCGGGACTGGACATTGGATGTCGGACCAGGCGTCGTCATCGCGCCCTGGTTCGAAGGCGGCGCCTACTATCGCGTCCTCCCCGTTCCGAACATCGACCTGCGCTACCAGCGCGACAAGGTCTTCATCTCCGTCCGCGACGGTGTCGGCGCGACGCTCCTCGACGCGGGTGGCTTCAAGGCCGGGCCGATCCTGCGCTACCGCTTCCCCCGCAATGATTGGGACGGCCCCGGCCTCTACGGCACCGGCACCGTTCCCTTCACGGTCGAGGGCGGCGGCTTCCTGCGCTACGACCTCCCTTATCTGTCGGCCAAGATCGAGTTGCGCCGGGGTCTTGGCGGCAGCAACGGCCTCGTCTTCGACGCGCTCGTCGACGGGAAGCTGCGGGTAAGCGACAGCGTCTTCCTGTCGGGCGGCCCGCGCCTGTCCGTCACGGACGCGACCTTCAACCAGGCCTATTTCGGCATCAACGCCACGCAGTCGTTCAATTCGGGTTACGCGCAATACTATCCGGGCGGTGGACTGCGCAGCGTGGGCGTGGGTGCAAGCGCCCTGTGGCGCATCAACGAGAAACTCAACCTGGTCGCGTTCGGGTCCTACAATTACCTGGGCGACATCGCCGCGAATTCCCCGATCGTCTCGGGCCCGGCCGGCTCGCGCAACCAGTTCATCGTGGGCACCGCCCTGTCGTGGCGCTTCGACTGGTAGCGTTCCGGCGCGCCGACGGACGCCTTCCCGTTGCCGGCCCAAAGGCCAGGGTATACCCTTGCCGGCAATAGGGAAGGAAACGAGCCATGGACAAAGGCCATCCTGTCGGGCGGATCGACGTCATCTCCGACGTGATCTGTCCGTGGTGCTATATCGGCAAGCGGCAACTCGAACGCGCCCTCGACATCCTAGCCGCGCAGCATTGCAACATCGTCGTTGCGTGGAATCCGTTCCAGCTCAATCCCGACATGCCGCCCGAGGGCGTCGAGCGCGAACAGTACCGCATCGCCAAATTCGGCAGCCTGGAGCGTTCGCGTCAGCTCGACGAGCGTATCACCGAGACGGCAGCCACGGTCGGCCTGGAGTTCCATCTCGATCGTCTCACGCGTACGCCTAACACTGTGAATGCCCACCGTCTGATCCGCTTCGCCGGCCAGAAAGGCTGCCAGGACGCCGTCGTCGAGGAACTGTTCGAGAGCTATTTCTGCAAGGGTGCCGACATCGGCGACAGCAAGACGCTCGCCGGGATAGGTGCCGAAGCCGGTCTCGACCGCGAAGAAGTCGCCGCCATGCTGGCAGGCGACGAAGGACGCAAGGAAGTGCTGGCGGCCGACCAGATGGCGCGCAACGCCGGCATCCAGGGCGTGCCGAGCTTCGCCTTGCAGGGTCACGTCCTCTTTTCGGGCGCCGTGCCCGCCGAGGAAATGGCCCAGACGTTCCGTCGCGCCTGGGAAATCTTGCGCAACCGCGCCGCCTGACGCGTCAACGCCCGCGCGTGGTGGTCAGCGTCGGCGCGCCGATGGGGCCGGATACCCGGGCCGTGAACATTGCTTCGGATGCCGTCTGGCCGTTGGAGATCGACACGGTCGTTTCGGTCGTCCCGCCGAGCAGGTCGACACGGCTGACGACGAAGGCATTGGCACTCTGGCCCCTGACAACCTGATCGTCTGTCATCACCGTGCCGCCACTCAGCCGGATCGTGCCGGCGACGGGACTTTGCCGGTCGATGAAGCTTTCGAGCAGCACCCGATTGAAGGCCATCTCGTCGCTGAAGATGCCCGCGATGCTGGTCGCGAAAAGCGCCAGCCCGCGCGAGCCCTTGGAAATCGCCGGATGCACGAAGCCGGCGAGCGTGCCCTCGCCGTCTAGGTTGCGCACGATCTCGTCGGGCGACGAGCCGCTGCCGCTCAACCGCAATCCCGTCACGTCCAGGCGGCCGTCGATGGCGATCTCGAGATCGGAGTCACCGAAAGCGTTGGTGCCTGCCGTGCTCCGCAACACCGACGCGAGGTCGAGACCGCTGGCGTTGCCCGCGAGCTCGAGCGCCAACGTCTTGCCGGACGCGTCTATCCTTCCATTGACCCCGACATCGCCGCCGAAAAGCCGACCGGAAAGACCCTCGATCATGAGGACACCGCCACGAAGCTGCGCCGCGAGGTCCGCCTCGTCCAGCCTGTAGGGCGCGAGAACCACAGCGCCGGCTTTCAGTTTGAGGACTGCGTCGAAGGCCTTGAGTGGCGACATGTCGAGAGATTGGGCCGCATCTTGCGGAGAGGCCGGCGGCGAGACCGCCGGGGTGCTCGCGCCGTTCGAGCCGGAGGCAGGGGGTGGCGCCGACGGCGCCCCGGCTGCCGCGCCTTCGGGTCCCTTGATCCATCGGCCCATATCCAGGGTACCCGGCAGCGTCAGCGATGCCGTCACCGACGGCCTTCGGTCCAGCGTGGCATCGACAGCGCCGTTCATCGCGGTGCCAAGCACGTCGATGGCCCCGTTGAACGCCACTCGCTCCTCGGTTCCCTTGAGGCTTCCCTCCACGTGCAGCCCGCCCAGCCCGGCCAAATCATGGCCACTTGCCGCCGAAAAGAGCCGGCTGGCATCGTCGGCGTCCAGGGTGAGGTTGCCAAAGTCGAAAGCAGCCGGCGTGGAGAGCGTCAGCGTCCCGCTCGCGCGCGCCGTAGCGCCCAGCATCGTGACGGCCGTATCGGAGAGCGTCAGGGCAGAGCGCGTGCCGTTCAGTCGGCCGCTGACGGTTGCCGCGCCGATGCGGCCATTCATGAAGCTCGGCAGTTCGGCATAGGTCAGGAGGCGATCGGCGTCGGGGATGGTCGCATTGTAGGCAAGATCGAATTTCGGCAGCGTGCCGAAATCGGTGATCGAACCCTTCAAGCCAAGCTTCGCGCCCAGCAGGTCGCCGACCTTTGCATCGTTCAGCCGGATCTGGTTGCCCTGCAGGACGACATCGGCCTCCACGCCTTTCGCCGTTTCGCCGCGATAGCGCAGCGCGGAAACCTTGGCCTTGAGGCCGAAGCTGGGCGCCGGCGGCGGCGCGATCCCGGCGGCCGCAGCGACCGCCTCGACCCGCGACGCCACCTCGACCGTGAGTTTTTCGGCCGTTGCCGACACGGCCGGTCCGGGCGCCTTCGGCATATAGGCGTCCAGGTCGAAATTCGGCAGCTCGACCTGGCCCGTCGCGGCGATGGGGGCCGACAGGGTCAGGGTGCCCGAGCCGGTGCCGGACGTATCGCCGTCGAGGGTGAAGGCGACGTCGCTGACCTGCAGCTTGTTGCCGCCCGACATCATCTTGCCTGTCGCATCGAGGGTCTGCAGCCGGCCGGCCGGAACGCCCGATGTCCTGACGCCCAGCCACGACAGGGTCTCGCGCAGGCGAGATCCCGACAGTCTGATGTCACCGGTGGCAACCGGACGGGACAGATCGCCGGAGAAGGAAGACGAGGCCTCCAGCCTCATCTCGCCCGGCAGGACGGCACGCAGCCGCGGAATTGCGATCTCGCCGTTCCTGATCTCGATCGCCGCGGACAGGTCGCGCACCGTGCCGTTGGCATGGAGCGCCTGTGCCACGTCGAGCGTCAGCGCCACGGTCAGCGCCTTCGGAAAGGGCGAAAGGGACTGGGATTCCGCGGTCGGCGGGGGCGGAGCCTTCGTAGCTCCTGTTATCTTGGCCGAAGAGGTGCCTTGCGCGTCTGCGGGACCTTCCGCAATCGCCTGGCTTCCGGGCGCGCCGGGTGGTCGGGAAGAGGGCTGCTCGATGACCTTGAGCCACTGGTCGATATCGACCTTGGCGAGAGCCAGTTCGCCGGACAGCGAAGGCGCGCCGGCGCCATAATCCAGCGCAAGCGTTCCTGAGGCTGTATCGCCCGCCAGCGAGACACGGAAAGACGTCAACGCGATGCGCGTCGGGGTGACCTCGATGCCGCCGTCGAACAGAAACTGGCCGGCAACAGCCCTTTCGAACGCAGGTCGCACCCCACCGGTGGCCGTGAGAAGGGCGCCAATGAAATCGGTCAGCACGCCACTCGTCACGGATAGCTGTCCGCGCACCTCCGCACCCGGCGCGATCTTGCTCACGCGCCCCGTGAAATCCAGTGCACCCGTCTTCACCTTCAGCGACAGGCGCGTCCTGTGGCCTTTGTCTTCCGGGCCGCCCATTGCGAAGTCGAGGTTAAGTGGAATGCCGTTCACCGTGGCAGAGCCGACCAGCTCGAAAGGGCCGTCCAGAGACCCGGCCGACGCCGTCGCATCGATCTGCTCCGCCGTGAGGGTCTTGCCGGAATGAGGATTTGTATAGCTGATCGTGCCCTGCACGATGCGCAAGCGCCCGACGGCGAGGTGGAAGCCGCTGCTGGCGGCTCCTTCCGGCTGGGCCGCGCCCGCGCCCGGCTTGAACTCCCAGTTGGGAATCCCGTTGGCATCGGCCTCGAGGATGATGGTCGGCTTGTAAAGTGTCAGGCGGCCAACCTCCACATCGCCCCGCAACAGGGCCCACCACGAGGGCGAGACTCCGACCCACCGCACGTCGGCCATCTGGGCGCCCTTGGTCCCGATCGCGTTGGCGAACCGGACCTGCCGGGCGCTGATCCTCGGGCGCGGAAACATCGAGAGCTTCATGGGCCCCTCGATCACAAGCTCCCGCCCGGTCGCCTCCTTCACTGCGGCCACCATGGCCGGCTTGTAGGCGTCCACGTCGATCAGATAGGGCGCCGCGGCCACGGCGACCGCAATCGGTCCCAGAATCGCCAGAAGGACGATCCCGATCCGGGTGCGCAAACGTCGGGCGCGCAGGATGAAGGCCATGGCGCACTTTAACGAATTCGGGCCGACAGGGCTGCCTGAGACCGGCCGACGTTACCCATCCATACAAACAACGTGCATTGACCCTCTGTATCGGATGTTTCTTCAGAGCTTCTGATTGTTTCAGAGGTGGAAATGCCCCAAACGGCATGCAGGAATGTCCTGCGAGGATGGAGGGAGCCCCGTATACTTGCCGTGACAAGGGGCCCTGCTTTTGGCCCGCTCGGCGAAGGTTGGGAATGCGTTCTAGGGTTGGGATCTGGTGCCTGGTGCTGACGATGCTGGGCTTCGCAGACGTGGCCTGCGCCCAGCGCAGCGGCGGCGTGCTGCGCATCTTCCATCGCGACAATCCGGTCAGCGCCTCGATCCTGGAGGAAAGCGCGATCTCGACCGTCGTGGCCTTCATGCCTGTCTTCAACAATCTCGTCGTCTTCGATCCTACGAAGGCGCAGAACACGCCGGACGACATAGTTCCGGATCTGGCCGAGTCCTGGAGCTGGAACGAGGACAAGACGGAAATTACCTTCCGGCTGCGCAAGAACGTGCGATGGCATGACGGCTTCCCGTTCACGTCGAGCGACGTCGAGTGCACGTTCAATCTATGGACCGGCCGGGCGCGCAACCGCCTGCGCACCAATCCACGGGCGACCTGGTTCAACAACGTCAACTATGTGCGTGCACCCAACGACGATGAAGTCACCGTCTATCTGAATCGGCCGCAGCCCGCGTTCCTGAGCATGCTGGCGTCGGGCCTCTCGCCGATCTATCCCTGCCATGTCCCGCTCGCGCAGATGCGCAGCAAGCCGATAGGAACGGGCCCCTTCAAGCTCGCTTCCTTCAACGAGTTCGACCGGATCCGCCTTGTCCGCAATCCGGACTATTGGAAAAAGGGCCGGCCCTATCTCGACGCCATCGAGTTTCATGTCGTCGCGAGCCGCTCGACCGCGCTGTTGAGCTTCGTCGCGGGACGGTACGACATGACTTTTCCCAACGACGTGAGCATGACGCAGCTCCGGGATGTGCGCCGCCAGTCGACCCGCGTGTCTTGCGAGGCGACGGGCACGAACAGCCACACCAATATCCTGCTCAACAGGGACAAAGCCCCCTTCGACAATCCCGACGTGCGGAAGGCCCTTTCCCTCGCTCTCGACCGCGAGGCATTCGTCGAGGCTTTTTCGGAGGGATCCGGCATGGTGGGAGGTCACCTACAGCCGCCTCCCGACGGGCTGTGGGGTTTGCCGACGGGGAAGCTGGAGGCGGTGCCGGGATTCGGAGGCGATCGCGAGCAGAACCTGGAAGACGCCCGCAACCTGATGCGGAAAGCGGGCTACGGACCGGACCGCATGCTGCCGCTGAAGATATTCACGCGTGCCGTTTCTCTCTACCGCAGCCCTGCCGCGACACTTGCCAGCCAGCTCAACGCGATCTTCATCGATGCCTCTCTCGATGTATCGGAGACGTCCTACTGGTACACGCGGCTGGCTCGGCGGGACTATGCTCTGGCCATCGAAACGACGGCCAATGGCGTCGACGATCCAGATCAGGCTTTTTACGAGAACTTCTCCTGCCGCTCCGAGCGGAATTACAGCCGCTATTGCAATCCGGAGATCGAGCGGTTGTTCGAGACACAATCGTCGGAGTTGGACACCGACAAGCGACGAGAAATGGCTTGGGAAATCGATCTAAAGCTTTTGGCCGATGTCGCACGGCCACCGATCATCTGGAACAAGGCCGCGACGTGCTGGCAACCCTACGTCCGGGGATACATGCCGCAGGTCAACAGTTCCTATAACGCCTTCCGTTTCGAGGACGTATGGCTCGACCGTCGTTAGACGGCCGAGCCCACCCTCGTTTGGACAGAACCCCGCGCGCTTATCGCGTCTGAGGCGAGATGACATATCCGCGGGCGTCGAGGCGGTTGCCCCGTGCGTCGTAGCGGAAGCCGTATTCATCCTTGAACGCCACGGGATAAGGACCCGCGCCGATCTGATCCGACATGTCGGCCGAGGATTGGGTGTACGAGGGCGCCGTCTTCATCGTGGAAGACATGCCGGCACGCTGGTTGCCCATCTGATCGCCCGGCTGACGAACCCAGTCGTTGCGGCCGACAAGCGGTCGACCATACGGATCCACCGGCTCACCGGCCGCGGTATTCGCAGGCATGGGCGCCATCGCGGGAGGGACCGCAGCCATATCGGCACCCACGGCGCTCGACGTCGTGGTCATGACCGTGGTCCGCCCGCTGGCGCCAACGGTCGGACCCGGCTGATCGCCAGCCTGGCGCACCCAGTCGTTTCGCCCGATCAACGGACGGCCGTACGGGTCGACCGGCTCGGACTGGGCGTGGACGGCGCCCGCCGATGCAGCGACCAGGGCGACGGTAAGCAGGGAACGCTTGATCATGGGGACCTCCTGAATTTCGGATGTCCCTCAGAACGCCATGCCAGGCCGACGGTTGCCCGTTCAGTCCTGCTGAGGTCAGGCCAGCACGGTGATCTTTTTACGATCGATGAGGGCAAAATCGATCGTGGCGCCAAGTCCTGGTCCGTTGGGAACCTGGACGAGCCCATCGCGACCGACGACGATGTCCTGCTCCAATCCGTATTTCTGCGCAGCATCCGGCAGCAGCACCTCGAAGAACTCGGTATTCCGGATGGAAGCGATGACATGGAGATTGGCAACGTTGTTCAGCGAATTGCCGCCATGGTGGACCTCGAAGTTCATGCGGAACGCCTCGGCGAGATGTGCCGTCTTCACCAGCGTGGTGATGCCGCCTTTCACGGCGACGTCGCCCCGCAGGTAGTCGGTCGCCTGCTGCATGATCCAGGGCTGGTACGAATCGAGCCCCGTTATGGGATATTCGGTGGCCAGGATCGGGATGGCGAGCTGCTGCTTCAGCTTCACGTAGTTGTAGATGTCCTGGTCGGCGAGCGGATCCTCGTACCAGTAGAAACCAAGCTCCTGGACCGCGAGCCCGACCCTCAGCGCCGCCGGATAGTCGTAGCTCCAGGTCGAATCGAGCATGATCGTGTAGTCGTCGACGGCATTGCGCACCGCCTCGCAAACCTTGATGTCCTCCTTCCAGCGGGCCGGCGGATGGATCTTGTAGGCCGCCCAGCCGCTTTCCTTGAATTGGACGGCTTCATCGGCATAGGCCTCCGGCGACGACAGCACGGCCGAGCTGGCATAGGCGGGTACCGCTTCCCGGTAGGTGCCCAACAGGCGATGGATCGGCTGGCCGAATGCCTTGCCGACGAGGTCCCACAGGGCGACGTCGACGGCGCCGATCGCGCGCACGCCGGCCGAGCGCTGGCGCTTCCAGAGTTCCTGGCTGAGATGTTCGCGATGAAGAGGATTCCTGCCCATCAGCACGGGCTTCAGGTGGGTGATGAGACCCTGACCGTCCGTGGTCGCCGGATTCATCGCCGAACCGAGGAAGGCGTGCCCCTCGATCCCCTCGTCCGTCACCAGGCGCAGCAGCCCGAGCGCGCTGCGGCCGGAGAAGCGGCCGGTATGATTGCCATACGTGGTTGCCGGGATGTCATCCCAGGCGAACAGGGTCAGCGTGACGTCGGTAATCTTCATCGTGTCTCCTCCCACACAAGCCGCTCGGCCGCGTACGGATCGGCTTCCACACGACATACCTTGTCGAAGATCATCGTCTGGCGATCGCCCGGAGCATAGCGGGGCCATGTCGGCAAGCCGGCATGACTGGGGTCTCCCGTGCGCGCGAAGGCGATCCACGACCGGGCCATGCGCTCGCCGAGATCGAAGCGCCCGGGGTCGTCGCCCGTCAGCTCGGCGGTCGCCAGATTGCCAAAGACGAAGGGGATCTCCAGCGTGTGACAGGAGCGCAGCCGGCCACCGAGCACAGGGGTTTCCCAGGCGAACAGGTAGACATAGGCCGGGGCCGCCTGCAGCGCGGTCTTGCGATCCGCCATCGTGAGCGACGGCATGCGCACGCCCTGATCCGACACGATGGCAATGGCGATCTCGTCTGGCCCCAGCTTCGGCCGGGCCTTGCGATAGGTGTCGACAATCGCCGACGCGCGATGGCCGAGATATGGCTCTAGCGCACTCGGCAGGGACTCGAACGTCGCTTCGGCGACCCACGGCATATGCCCCAGGAACAGCGTCATCTCGTCCTTGTTGGTGCCGATCATGAGCGGCACGTCCGCAGACACGGCAGGCGCACCCGGGGCGAACGGACCGCCGGGGAACACGCGCCCGTCGATGACGGGATTGAAACCGAGACGGCGCCGTTCGGCAAACGATGCCCGGCTGACGCCGGCGAGCACCTTCACCTGCGCCTCGAGAAGTCGCGACGCCGGCAATCGGCGGAGATCTGCCGCTTTCGACGGCGGCACGCCAAGGTGCTCGAGGAACTGGCGGGCCGTCTTCGAGCCGTCCTCGCGGTTGGCCATCTGCACGGCCGGGCCGCTCTGGATGATCGCGCGATGAAAGAGGCCTTTCGCTCCCGGCAGGGACATCAGCACGCTCACCTTCGCGCCGCCGCCGGATTCGCCGAAGATCGTGACGTTGCGGGGATCGCCCCCGAATGCGGCGATGTTGTCCCGCACCCACTCCAGCGCCGCGACGATGTCGAGGATGCCGGCAACGCCCGCCCCCTCGAAACCCGCATCCGCCACCTCGTCGAGGTGAAGATAGCCCAGCGCGCCGAGCCGGTGGTTGAACGACACGACGACCACATCGTCGAGGCGGCACAGGTTGGCCCCGTCCGACCACGGCGAGGAGCCCGAACCGGTAATGAATGCCCCGCCGTGGCACCAGAACAGGACGGGACGTGCCTTGCCGCTCCGTCCCGATGTCCAGACATTCAGATAGAGGCAATCTTCGTCGAGCCTCTGGCGGCCGGCCAGGGTGAAGATGCGCAACAGATCGTCCGGCAGGGCGAAGACATTCTGGCTCTGCACGGCCATGTTGCCGTAGTCGAGTGCATCGCGGACGCCGGTCCACGGCACCGGCTTCTCGGGTGGCCGGAACCGCTTCTCTCCCAGCGGTGGCGCCGCATAGGGAATGCCCTTGAAGACCTCAACGCCGCGCTCGCTCATGCCGCGAACGCGTCCTCCAGTCGTCTCGACCACGATGCCGGTGTTCATGCCCGCACCTTAGCCCGAAGTATCGCGGGATACGGAAGCTTCTTCGCGCGATCGGCCGGTGGCCGCTTTTGCCCAGCGCCTGCTGTCGGCTCTTCGCATCGCACGCCTGCCGATCGGGCTTCCGCACCGGGCGGATGATTCCGAGGAAGTTTCGGAGTCCGATCCGAGACGCAATTGCCGGATCGCGGCACGGGTCCGACGGGCAACGGACAGCGCGCAAAGCCTATCATCGCGGGCCACGACGCCATACACTGAGCCCATGTCCGACTCCCTTCGCACCGAACTCGCTCCGACCGGCACCCTGCGCGCCGGCATCAACCTCTCGAACTTCCTGCTGGTAACGGGCCGCAGTCCATCCGGCGATCCCGAAGGCGTGGCGCCGGACATGGCGAAGGCGATCGCCGCCAAGCTTGGTGTCCCGGTCAAGCTCGTACCGTTCAAGTCGCCCGGCGAGCTGGCCGACCAGGCCGGCAACGACGTATGGGACATCGGATTGATCGGCGCCGAGCCGCAGCGTGCCCAGAAGATCGCCTTCACCGCCGCCTATGTCGAGATCGAGGCGACCTACATGGTTCCCGACGGCTCTCCGATCCGGACGATTGCCGATGTCGACCGCGCGGGCGTGCGTATCGCCGTCTCCGCCCGCTCGGCATACGATCTCTGGCTGGAGAACAACATCAAGAATGCGACGCTGGTCCGTGTGTCGGGCCTGGATGCCGCATACGACAAGTTCATGACCGACAAGCTGGAGGTGCTAGCGGGACTGCGCCCCGGTCTGCTCAAGGACCTCGCCAAGGCCCCCGGCACGAAGATCCTCGACGGCAAGTTCACGGCGGTCCAGCAGGCGGTCGGCACCGCCCGCGCGAACACTGCCGGCGCCGCCTTCCTGGCATCCTTCGTCGAGGAGGCAAAGAAGTCCGGCCTCGTGGCGAGCTTCATCGAGCGCCATAACGTGAAGGGCCTGTCGGTCGCCCCACCGGCCTGACGTGGTGAACGGCTTGAACATCCAGACCCTGTATCTCGTCGGCGCCGTCGTCACGATCGCGAGCGCCGGTGCGACGCTGCTCACCTGGTATCATCACCGCAGCGCACCCGGCCTGAAGGCCTGGATGGCTGCCCTGGCGCTCACCAGCCTCGGTGCATTGGTGCTTCGCTTCCGGACTTCGCCCTCCGACCTTGCCCTCACCTACGCGGCCGATGCCGTGATCGTGCTGGGCTTCGCGGGACTGTGGGCCAGCCTGGCGCTTTTCAATCGGCGCCAAGCGGATCCGGTGCGCATTGCAATCCGAATGGCGCTGGTCGTCATGGGATTCGTCGCGATGTGCGTCGCGCTTCATGCCGCAGGCTTCGGGCCCCGTGCAACGGCGGTCCCTTTCTCGTTCTTCCTGGGCATGCTTGCCCTCGGCGCCGGTCATGAAGTCTGGGCCGGCCGCCACGTCGACGATCTGAGGAGCCGTTTGCCGACGGCACTGGCTTTTGCCGGGCTCGGTCTGGCGCGCCTTGTACGCGCCGGAAGTCTCGCCCTCGAAGTATGGCAGGTCTCGCCACCCCGGTCGGCAGCGATGATTCATCCCTACACCCTGTATGCAGCCGTGGTGTTCACGGTGGTCATCACCTACGGCCTGGTGATGATGGCGAACGAGCGCGCCGTGCGACGGGACGAGGCCCTCTTCGCGGGCCGCTGACGCTCAGGCGGCCTTGGAGAAGAATGGCGAACTCGCGGCGGTTCCCGGCGATCTTCTGATCTGCAGCGTCAACCTTGCATGCCGCCCGCACGTTACTCCCCCTCAAAACGAGGAGAGTAACAATGGTACGCGATATCCGAACTATGCCCCGCGGTCTGCTGGCGCCGCTCTCGCAGGCCGCGTTGGGGTCGCTGCGCGCGGTCCAGGACGGCGACGCATCGAGCCTGCCCGAAGAGCATCGCAATCGCCTAGCCGATCTCGCCCTCATCGAGGCGACACCGGACGGTTATACCGTTACCCCGCTTGGTCGCGAGCGGCTTCAGTCGGATCGCTGAGTCCCGAATTTCACACGCTGGGGGGCGCTGCACGCGTCAGGGCGCAGCCGACGTCACGCAGCCTCGATCAATCGCCGCATTGGCGATTTCCAGGAAGCGCGCAAGGGGGCAGGCATCGCCCTGCGCCTCCGCCGCGCACGCTGGCAGACGAACGGCCATCATTCCGGGCGGATACCGGTAATCCAGGCGAGCGGCGCGCTGCAATTCGTCGAGCGTCTGGGCGTAGTAGGCCAGCCTGACGAAGCGGCGGCCTCCATGTCGTTCGTCACGGAACAATTCGAAGGCCAGCGCACCTCCGGGCGACGCGTCTCCCGGCACGAACCCCGGGACGAGCCAGTCCAGGTCGAGCATCCCGGCGAGATTCACGATGTTGACGTCATGCCCGACAAGAAAGCCGATCCTTACAGGCTCGGGATCCCGAGGTTGCCCCGGAAAATTGTGACCGTCCTGAAGCGTGGCCACGACATGCGCCAGCAGGTTGGAGCCAAGTTGCTGTGCGATGGGCTGGGTCCTACGCGTCAGGTCCATCGTCGCCTGGTGCACCGTCAGGAGTTCGCGCAAGACCGACTCGTGGCCGATCCGTCCCCAGGCCACCTGGTCCTTGGGCATGTTCTCGGCGGTCTCAAGCAAGAAATTCTCGGCCGCCACGCCCGCGAACCCGATCGGCCCCCTGACGATCAACCGATTGCTGGAATCGACTTCGAGCCTGTCCGGCTGACCGGCCTCGCCGCACGAGCCTGTCCCGGCCGCCGTCGCGGTGGCACCGTTCGGGCAGAGGATCGACTGCATCATCTCCAGCGCCGGCGCATGAGCGCTTCTCAATGAAGCGAATCCGCCCCCCATGCGCGCCAGGACGGCGCTACGGTTGGCCGTCGGGTCCATCGGACAGGCGGCGCTGGGTTGCGGCCGGAACAGCGGATCGGGCTGGAGGAGATTCGACTGGTGGCGGGCCGACAGATTGGCGCAGCGCGGATACATCCCTGCCAGCAAGGCGGCGGCACTGACGCGCGTCCGCTGATCGACATCGGCCCACGCCGCGACCGTGCCGGCGCCCGGGCAATTGTCGGCCTGCACGAGACCGCGTCCACCATACAGGACACGGTAGAACCCACCCATCAAGCGCATGAGTTCCTCGCCGCGCGGCGTCAGGAAGCCGGGTTCGACCGGCCAGGATGGCCAGGCCGTCGCGGCGCCCGCGTCCAGCGCGGCCTTGCTTTGTTCGGGGGCACGTACCCCGTGACGGCTGACGATGACGGCCCGCTCGATCTGCCATCCGGGTGGCGTGGGCGGAATCTCGGCACGGCCTGACCCGACAGCCAGGAGCAACAGGAGAACGACGGCAGAAACAATGCGAATGGTCATGGAACTCCCCCGGCCGGACTATGCAGCCCTCTTTGCGGCTTGCCTAGCGAAGTGCCTGAAGGCGGCAGAGTGTTCGCGCAGGGAGGCGTGGCGTGGCGCCGAACACCCGGCGAAGTTCCCATCGTGGTTGTTGCAGTTCGCTTTCCGATAATCGCCGAACCGTCTCAGTGACGAGATATCAGACTCCCTTCGTCTGCGATTCCCACAGAAGCCGGCGCCGCCACAAGAGGCGGCACCGGATGACGTCCAGTTCGGCATGGCGAAGCCGATGCAGAGGTCGGCGCCCCCCTATTGCTTCAAACTCTTCGTCAGCGTGATCTCGGCGTTGAGCAGCTTGGATACGGGACACCCCTTTTCCGCCGCCTCTGCGAGCTTGTCGAAGGTCGCCTGGTCTAGATTTGGCACGTCCGCGACCAGTGTCAGCGCGGATTTGGAGATCTTGAAGCCGGCCCCCTCCTGTTCGAGGGAGATCGCAGCCTCGGTCGTGAGCGCCGTCGGCGTGAAGCCGGCCGTCTGAAGCTGAAACGCCAGTGCCATGGTGAAGCAACCCGCGTGGGCCGCCGCGATCAGCTCCTCGGGATTGGTCCCCTTCTCGCCTTGGAAACGCGTCTTGAACGAGTACGGCGTTTTCGCGAGCACGCCGGAATCGGTCGTCAGGTCGCCCGTCCCATCCTTGCCCGTGCCGCGCCATTCAGCCTTTGCTTTGCGGATCATGTGTTTCTCCTTTCATCGATATCGACGACCTTGCCGTAGTCGGGTTGCGATTTCATCGGTCATCTGCAGGAGCGTCTCCGCGCATGCCCCATGTGGGGAGCCGATGCCGGTCGCAGGCCACCGGAAGCGATGCTAGGGTCCGCCCTCCTTCGAAGGAGAGAGAAATGAAGGTCATCCTGGGAGCGCTGCTCTGGGCGTTCTTGACGATCGGACTGACGGCAGGCGTCCACGCACGCAATGGCCTCGAACGCTTCGAACAGGAGATCAAGCCGCAATTCGAGCTGAAGAAATTCACCTACGGATCGGCCAAGCCTCTCGGCGACGCCGGATTTGTCCTCGAGAATGTCGAAGCGATCGTGCCAGCCAGCGAGGCCACCGGCGACAAGGAATCCACGGTACGGATCGACAAGGTCATCGTGGATGACCTCGATTTCGACCGTCTGCGCAAGGATACGCCGGACAATCTCTCGCCGCGCTATGCCCGGCTGCGCCTCGAAGGGATAAGCGGCGACGACGAACTCTTCTCGGCGCTGGAGCCCTATGGCGTGCCCAGGGTGCCGGTGGACCTCGCGCTCGACTACAGGATCGACCCTGCCGCCAAGGTCCTCACGGTGAAGAAGCTGGAGATCGACCTGCGCGGCCAGGGCCGGCTGGAGCTGGGACTCGTCATGGATGGGATCAGCGACAAGACCGACCTGGACGGCGCCAAGGACGATGGTCGCCTGCGCACGGCGTCCCTCGCCATCGACGACAAGGGGCTTCTCTCGAAGCTCGTTCCGGCGATGGCCGAGGAAGAGGGAATGAAGCCGGACGACATGATCAATACCGCACTGTCCACGCTTGCGGCCTTCGCAGCGATGCAGAACGGCGAAACGCTGAAGGCTCTCGATGCCATCTCGTCGTTCGTCGCCGACTGGAAGGCTCCCAAAGGCCCGCTCGATATGGGCCTGAAGCCAGCGAAGACGGCCGGCTTGGACGACTTCGACAAGATCATGCTGCCGAACGCGCTGTCGACGCTGTTCGGCTTCACGGCGACCTATTCCGGCACACGGCCCGGCGCTGCGCTGGCGGGAGACAAGAAGAAGCAAAGGTAAGGCAAAGGGAAGGGCGGTGCCCGTCCGCTCCAACTGGGAGGACCGCCAGTTCATCTCCGCAACCGCGTGGGCAGAGCACGCGTTTGCCCTGGAACCACGACGATTACCAGGAGAGAGCGACGATGAGCATGTCTGCAAGCCCCACGCCGCCCAACCCGCAGCCGCCCCGCGAGACGCCGGCCGTGCCGCCGACACCCGGGAAGGTCGATCCCGTGCCGCCCGAAATGCCCCAGCCCGGCACTACGCCGACGCCCGAAGACATGCCCACGCCCGTACCGCATCCGAACAGCCCGCCGGGACCGATCGCGTAAGGCTGAGCCGCGCTATTCCTTGACCGCCCCGGTGAGCGACGAAACGTAATAGTCGACGAAGAACGAATAGAAGATCGCCACCGGCAGCGAACCGAGCAGCGAGCCCGCCATCAGCGCGCCCCATTGGTAGACGTCTCCCGACACGAGTTCGGTCAGGATAGCCACGGGCACCGTCTTCTTCTCGCTGCTCTGGATGAACGCCAGAGCGTAAATGAATTCGTTCCAGGACAGCGTGAACGAGAAAATACCCGCCGAGATCAGGCCCGGCACGGCGAGCGGCAGCGTGATCCGGCGCAGGATCTGCAGCCGCGTGGCGCCGTCGATCAGCGCGCACTCTTCCAGTTCGTACGGGATCGACTTGAAATAGCCGATGAGCAGCCAGGTGCAGAACGGCACGAGGAAGGTCGGATACGTGAGGATGAGCGCCAGCGGCGTGTCGAACAGGCCCAGCTGGTAAACGGTCGTCGCCAGCGGGATGAACAGAATCGAGGGCGGCACGAGGTAGGCGAGGTAGATGCCCAGGCCGACATACTGGCTGCCCCTGAAACGCAGGCGCTGGATCGCATAGGCCGCCAGCACGCTGGACAGCAGTGAAAGGAACGTCGCGCAGACGGCGACCGTCATCGTCGTCACAAGCCACCGCGGATAGGCCGTCTCGAACAGCAGCTTGTAGATGTGATCGAGCGTCGGGCTGGTGATGAAGAACGGATTGTGTGTCTTGTAATCGTACAGTTCCGCGTTCGGTTTGAATGACGTGATCGCCATCCAGTAGAACGGGAACAGCAGGATGATGACGAAACACGCCAGCGGCAGGTAGATCGTCACCACCCGCCGGGCGCGGCTGTCCCAGGCCATCTTCTCCGGCGTGGCGCTCGCGACATTGGTAACGCCGTCGTTCGCGGGGACGTCAGTCATTGGCCTCTCCCTGCTGCCACTTGCGACGGGCCAGCGCGAAATAGCTGAAGAGGGTCGCGAAGACGAGGAACGGGATCATGGCGACAGCGATCGCCGCGCCCTCTCCCAGCTCGCCGCCGGCGATGCCCCGCTGGAAGGCCAGGGTGGCCATCAGATGGGTCGAGTTCACCGGACCGCCACGCGTGATCGCGTAGACGAGCTGGAAGTCGGTGAAGGTGAAGATGATCGAGAAGGTCATCACGATCGCAAGGATCGGCAGCAGCAACGGAAAGGTGATGTAGCGGAACCGCTGCCATGCGGTGGATCCATCGAGCAGCGCGGCCTCGTAAAGCGAGGGCGAGATCGTCTGCAGGCCGGCCAGCAGCGAGATGGCCACGAAGGGGATGCCGCGCCAGATATTGGCCGCGATCAGCGACCAGCGCGCCGGCCAAGTCGATCCGAGGAAGTCGAAATTGGTCGAGCGGATGCCCAGCACATCGACGGCCAGGAACGACAGGATCGAGAATTGCGGATCGTAGATCCACCAGAAGGCGATGGCCGACAGCACGGTCGGCACGATCCAAGGCAGCAGGATGATCGCGCGCAACAGGCTCTTGAACGGCAGGTGATTGTTGAGCAGCAGTGCGAGCCACAGCCCCAGCGCGAACTTTCCGAAGGTCGCGACCGCCGTATAGAACACGCTGTAGAACACCGCCTTCCAGAACAGCGGATCCTCGAGCAGGTACTCGAAATTCTCCAGGCCGATCCAGGTGCCGGACCGGCCGATCTTGGTGTCCGTGAAGGCGAGCCAGACGCCCAGCCCGAGCGGATAGGTCAGAAACACGGTGAGCAGGCCGCCGGCAGGCAGCAGGCACAGGAAGATCAGGAACGCCTTGTTGTCGAACAGCCGGCCAAACCAGGTCGGTTGGGGGCGCGTCCGCGTCCAGTCGGTCATCGTGGCGACGGTCATCTCGACTCCGGGTCAGCAACGGAGGGTCGGCACGGCCGGTCGATCCGGCCGTGCCTTTCCCGTCTCAGCGGTAGTAGCGTCGCGTCCGGCGCTCGGCTTCGCGCGCGGCATCGGCCGGCGTCGCCTGTCCCGACGCGACCGCCGCACACATCTGCACCAGCACATATTCGGCGGCGACGGTGCCGGCGGCCTGGGTGATCGGCCCCTTGTATCCGCTCCAGAACGGGTTGTTCATGCCATCGCGATAGACAGCGAGCTTGGGATCGCTGTCCCATACCTTGCTCTTGCCATACGCTTCGAGCGGGTGCGACCAGTAGCCGAGGCAACCGGTCAGCCAGGGATCGTACTGCTCCGCCTCCATCATGTACTGGAGGTAGGCCTTGGCGGCGTTCGGGAACTTCGAGTGCTTGAACACCATGGCGTTGAGGATCAGCGCCGACTGCGGCGGCTTGCCCACCGCGCCCGGAGGCAGCGGCGCATGGTTGGTATCGTCGGCGATCGCCTTCGTCGCCGGGTCGTTCTTCAGGGCGAAGTACATCGAAACGCCGTTCGCCGTCAGGAACAGTTCGTTGGCCGCATAGGCGCGATTGTTGCTGACATCGCCCCAGGACAACGTCCCCGGCACGAAGGTCGGATAAAGATCCTTGAGGTAGTTGAGCGCGGCCACCGTCTCCTTGCTGTTGATGGCGACCTTGCCGTCCTCGTCGACCAGGAAGCCGCCATGGCTCCAGACCAGCCAGTTGGCGAAGCCGTTGCCGTCTCCGACCGCATTGCCGAGCGCAAAGCCCGCCGGCTTGTTGTTCTTCTTCAGGGCCTGGCAGAGCTTCAGGAAGTTGGCATGATCCCCCGGCACCTTGTCGAACCCTGCTTCCTTGACGGCGGATTCGCGATAGACGATCGGGCCGGTCGAGCCGCCGAACGGCAAGCCGATCCAATTGTTGGACTTGGCCTTCTTGCCGTACTTCTCGCCGAGGAAAAGCCAGCCGCCATACTTCTTCCCGAGATACTCGGCGACGTCCGTGAGTTCGAGCAGCTTGTCCGAATAGATGTGCGGATCCTCCGCCCAGCCCAGCACTACGTCGGGACCGGCGCCGGTGTTGGCGGACACGGCCGTCTGCTGGCGGATGTCCTCCCAGCCCACGAAATCGACGCGGACCTCGACGCCTTTCTCCTTGGCGAATTTGGCGGTGTTGGCGCGGAAGATCACCTCGTCGGGTTCGACGAAGCGTGCAGGCCGGAGGATTCGGAGCGTCGCGCCCTTCTCGATGTCGAGCTTCGGCGCCGTCGCCGCTGCGGTCGGGATCGTCTGTCCGTTCGCAGCCCGTGCCATGGCGATCGCCGCCGCTGCGGCACCCAGGATCACGGCTTCGCGCCGCTTTATGATGAACACCATTTTCGTTTCCTCCTCAGTGACGTTTGCCTGTCTTCTTCTTCCCCGTTGCTAGAGGCGTTGACCGGTCTGCTGGTCGAACAGATGGACCAGGGCAGGATCCGGCCGCACCGGCAGGATCTCGCCGGGCTTCGCCGAGACGCGTTCGCGGAAGGCGCCGATCATCGACTGCCCTCCGACCTTCATGAGCACCTGTGTTTCGGACCCCGTGGGCTCGACGACCTGGACGGTCGCCGGAATGCCGCCGCTGTCGATCGCCAGATGTTCGGGCCGCACGCCGTAGATAGCCGGCCCTTCCCGGCGGGCCGTTCCATTGGCCGGCAGCGGCCAGCTCGTCCCGTCTTCGGTCTGCAGCGCACCGTTGGAAACGGTGCCCTTCAGCATGTTCATCGCCGGCGAGCCGATGAACCCGGCGACGAACAGGTTGGCCGGACGATCGTAGAGTTCCAGCGGCGGACCTGCCTGTTCGATGTTGCCGTTGTTCATCACCACGATCTTGTCGGCCATCGTCATGGCCTCGATCTGGTCGTGCGTGACATAGACGGTGGTCACCTTGAGCCGCTGATGCAGTTCCTTGATCTCCGAACGCATCTGTACGCGCAGCTTCGCGTCGAGATTGGAGAGCGGCTCGTCGAACAGGAAGACCTGCGGGTTGCGCACGATGGCGCGGCCCATCGCGACACGCTGGCGCTGGCCGCCCGAGAGCTGGCGCGGGAAACGCTGCAGCAGCGCCTCCAGCCCCAGGATTCTGGCGGCCTTGCCGACTTCCTCGTCCATGACGGACTTGGGCGCTTTCGCCAGCGTGAGCGAGAACGCCATGTTGTCATACACGGTCATGTGCGGATAGAGCGCGTAATTCTGGAACACCATGGCGATGTCCCGGTCCTTGGGCGGCACCGAGTTCACGACCTTGCCGCCGATCACGATTTCGCCGGAGGTGATGTTCTCCAGGCCTGCCAGCATGCGCAGCAACGTGGACTTGCCGCAGCCCGAGGGCCCTACCAGCACGACGAACTCGCCATCCGCGATATCGACGCTGACCCCATGCAGGATCTCGACCGGCCCGAAGGCCTTCCGCACATTGCGGATCTCGACCGTCGCCATACTCTTTGTTTCCTCCGCGCATGGCGGCTTGGCACCGCCTATTGCTTGTAGTTCCGCCGGTTCTTTCGACCGGTCTGCATGGATCATAGGCACAAGGATCGGGCTGGCGCGAGGGGATACTGAGGGTTCGGTTACCTAGTCACCCTCTCTCGCTTGTCGAAAATGCGAACCGCCGGCAGGATGCGCACATAACAACGGGGAGTTTTCCGAGATGAATTTTGACGCCTTTGCCGCGTCGTGGGCGCCGCGCCTGCTCAGCATCCTCCGCATCATGACCGGCCTGCTGTTCCTGCAGCATGGTACTGCGAAGCTGCTGAAGATCCCGACGATCCCGATGTTCGCGAACCTGAGCTTCACCTCCCCTCCCGGCATCGCCGGGATTTTCGAGTTCGTGGGCGGAATCCTGTTCATCCTGGGGCTGTTCACGCGCACCACGGCCTTCGTGCTGTCGGGCCTGATGGCGGTCGCCTACTTCCTCGCCCATGCGCCGCGTGGCTTCTGGCCGATCCTCAACGCCGGCGAGCTGGCGGTTCTCTACTGCTTCGTCTTCCTCTACTTCGCGGCCGCGGGCGCCGGGCCGTGGAGCATCGACGCGATGCGCCGGAAGTAGCGGCCGGCCTGCTCTTTCCCTAGACTGGGACACAATCGGACGGCTGCCTCTGGCAGCCGTTTCGGCATGGAAAGAATGGATCGGGAGGCCTGTCATGTCTGGACATTTCGTCATGAGGCGACGTCGCTTCGCCACTCTCGCCAGCGCCGCAGCACTGGTCACGCCGGGCCTGCTTTGTGCCCAGCCGCGCTGGAAGCCTGAAAAGCCGATCACGATCTACAACCCCTTCGCAGCCGGCGGCGTCACCGACGTCCATATGCGGCTGCTTGCCGAAGCCGTGGGCAAGATCCTCGGCCAGCAGGTCATCATCGACATCAAGCCGGGTGCCGCGGGGACCTTGGCGCCGGCCATGCTGCTCAACGCAAAGCCCGACGGCTACACGCTCGCCGTCATGAGCATCAACACGTTGCGCTACCCGCACTACCAGCAGACCAACTGGAATCCGCTCACCGACTTCACCTACATCACCGGCCTGTCGGGCTACACGATGGGCATCGTCGTGCGCTCCGATTCACCCTGGAAAACGTTCCAGGACCTGATCGCGGCCGGCAAGAAGGAGCCCGACAAGTACAATTACGGCACGTCGGGCGTCGGCGGCACCGGCCAGCTGATGATGATCGAGGTCGAGCAGGCCACCGGCGCCAAGTTCACGCACGTGCCCTACAAGGGCGGGGCCGAATGGATGCAGGCGCTGATGGGTGGCGAGATACAATTCATCGCCGATGCCGCGCAGTGGGCGCCCTTCGTCGACGACGGCAAGTGCCGCATCCTGGCGTTCGCCACCGAAAAGCGGATTCCGCGCTATCCGGACGTACCCACCATGATCGAGCTCGGCGTCAATGTGGTCGGCCAGAGTCCCTACGGGCTGCTCGGCCCCAAGGGCATGCCGCCGGAAATCGTCGATACGCTCTATCAGGCCTTCAAGCAGGCAGCTGCCGAGCCCAAGATCATCGAGTATCTCGCGAAATTCATCCAGGTCCCGTGGGACAAGAATCCCGCCGAATTCCGCGCCTTCGCGGAGAAATACTACGTCGACGTGAAGCCGCTGCTGATCAAGGCCGGCCTCGCCAAATCCTGAGGAGGACACTCCATGGCGCTCAAGAAGGTAGCCCTCGAGATCGGCATGGGCACCGACATACGCGGCGGCGACTACACGAAGGCCGCGGTCCGCGCCCTGAAGGACGCGCTGTGGCACAACTCGCTCACCGTGGCGACCGCACTCGGCAAGTCGAGCGACGACATGAAGGTCGAAGTGCTGATCGGCGTCCCGCGGCCCGACGCCGTCGACACGGCCGAGGTACTGGCGGTACTGCCGCACGGCACGGGAACGGTGAAGGTGTTCGAGGGCGGCCTCGAGATCCCTAACGAGGCCGGGACGGACAAGACGGTGATCGCCCAGGCGGCCGCGATCGTCCGGCTGGACCTTTAGGCAGGAGCTCGATCATGGCCAGGAAGCGCGTCATCCTCGAACTCGGCACCGGCAACGACCTGCATGGCGGCGACTACACGAAGGCGGCACTGCGTGCCGTGCAGGACGCCCTGCACCACTCTTCGCTGTCGATGCTGCGCACGCTGAAAGTCAACCCGAAGACCGACATGTTCGTCGACGTCACCATCGGCGTGCAACAGCCCGACAAGGTCGACGCGGAGAAGGTCCGCACGTCCTTGCCGCACGGCATCGTCACCGTGAAGGTGGTCAAGGGCGGGCTCGATATCGCCGACCCCGACCACAACGACCCCGCGGTAATCGCCAGCGCCGCGGTCGCCGTCAGCCTGGAACTCCCGTGATCCTTCTCTACGAGCACCCGCTCTCCTCCTATGCGCAGAAGGTGAAGATCGCCCTGCGCGAGAAGGGGCTGCCCTTCAGGGCGGAACTCCCGGCCGGACTGGGCGCAGGAACGGCCACGGGCACTTTCGCCGCCACGAGCCCCCGCAACGAAGTGCCGGCCCTTGTCGACGGCGACGCCCGGATCTTCGATTCGACGATCATCCTCGAATACCTGGAGGACAGGTACCCTACGCCGCCACTCCTGCCGCGCAGTCCTGCGGAGCGCGCCGACGCCCGCATGATCGAGGATGTCTGCGACACGCTCTACGAAGCGGTGAATTGGGGCCTCAGCGAGATCCGCTGGTTCAAGCGGGCGGAAGGCGCGCTGGCGGACGAACTGCGCGACACGGCGGCACGCCAGACCACCGAGTTGCAAACGTGGCTGGCCGCGAAACTCGGCGACAGGCAATGGTTCAACGGCGATACGTTCGGCTGGGCCGATGTCAGCGTCGCCCCCTACCTCAACCGGTCATTCGTATACGGTCTCGGCACACCGCCGGGAAGCACGCTCGCCCGATGGCGCGACAGCGTCCGCGAAAGACCCTCGGTCGCCCAGACGTTCAGGGAATTCGAAGCCGCCGCCGAGGGCATGTCGACCGCTGCCGAGAGGCTCGCTTCGGGCCATATCCGGCGGGAATATCGCGACCACCGGCTGGAATGGATGTTGAAGTCGGGCGGGCTCCAGATCGTCCTCGACGGGATGACCCGGAACAACATCCGGTTTACCTGGCCGCACGGCTAGCGGCGCAAGTCCGCCACCAGCCGACGACCGAAAGCCGCCCAAGAAGATCAGGCGGCGCGGCGGCCCATGAAAAGGAGCGCCGCACCCGCGACGACGGCGACGACGCCGGCGATGGTGGGGATCGGCACCGTGCGCTGCTCGTCGGCGGTCACCTTGAGGGGCCCCGCATCGACGATCGTCTTGCGCTCCGTAAACGAGATATTGTCGATCGCGAGACCGGCGATGCCGATCACGATGAGAAGGACACCCACAATGGCCAGCGGCTTCATGCCTTGATCTCCCGGTTCTGACACTGGGCGGAACAACGTCCTCGACCGGGCCCAGGTTCCCTCAGCGCCGAACCAGCATGGCCACTCCCTGCTCGATGGCGGCGCGGGCCATCTGGCGCAATTCATCGTCGGTGGCGCTGCTGACAGGATGACCGATCCTCGCGAAGGCGTAGTCGGCCATTCCGAGCACGCGGCTCATCATCTCGGCCGCGCTGACGAAACGGGTCGTCATGACGCTGAAGGCGGGGACTTCGAGACGTTCAGCTGTAACGGAGTCGTGCAGACTGCACGATGAACAGCTCCCTCAATCTCCTATGCCGGAAACGACGGCATCCCAGCCCTTGATCTCCGCAACGATGTGCGCATCGGCCGGTGCGCTGTAGTTGGATTTCGTGCGGCTGACCACGTTCGCCACGCCGTACTCGTCGCGCAGGATCTGGTCGAGATGCCGGAAGAAACCCTTGGTGCCTTCCTTGCCGTTCGAGATGAAGCCAATCGTCTTGCCCTGCAGCGTATCGAGGCGGGGAGCGAGCTTGCCGGCGACCGGCGCCGTCCCGGGGGTCGGATCGAGGACACGGAAAATCATGGGAGGAGGCTCCTACTTCTTCGGGGGCTCGCAATCGACGCAGACGCCGATCGGCAACGTGACGGCATGGCTCTTGTTGCCGAGCCAGGGGGGAATGACGGCGCCGAAGCCACCGGCGGGACCGCCGGCGGCAACGACGAGAAGCTGGTCGGCCGACTCCATGGCCGGATAGATGCTGTCGCCCCGGTCCCGCACGACGGCGCCCTTGCCGACCTCCGCCCATTCCCGGCGATGGATGCGCGCCCGTTCGTGAATGAAGCCGGCGATGTCGGTCTTGGTCCATCCGCCCGCCTGCAGGTGCTCGCGCAGCTGCTTGGGGATGACGAGAGCATAGTTGCCCGCGTGGATCGAGTAATGGCGGAGGTTCGCCCGCATTTCGGCGGCGAAGGTCTCGAGGATCTCCTCCGGTCTGGTCGTCCATTCGTTCATGATCTGGCGCGGGGCGCCTGCCGCCATCACCGTCACGGAGGAAGCACCCTTCGGCACGCCTCTCTGCTCGGCAAGCGGCAGCCAGCTCGTGTCTTCCTCGTCCTCGGCAATGCAGTAGGAGAACTTGCCGGGATGGCCGAGCGTCGAGCGATCGATGTCGCCCGGCCGGACATCCATGAGGTTGATCAGGCAAAGCCGGATCGCGCGGCCGATCGTGGCGGTGGCACGGTCGGAATTGCCAAGTGCGTTGAAGGTGCCGACCGCGCCGATCTCCTGGCGGATCGGCCCGTTCAGCACGACGAGGACGGCACAGCCGCCGGTGCTGGCGGTGGCGCCATGCATCAGGAAATCGTCTTGCATCATCGCGGCCCAGGCCGTGACCACGACGGGAAAATGCATCGGCAGGCAGCCGGCCATGACCGCATTGACGGCAAGCTTCTCGGCCGTGATGGCGAGCCCGCGCACCGGCTCAATGCCGATGAGCTGGTCGGGCGGCATCATTACCCACTCGAGGCACGCCTCGACCGCCTCACGCGTCGGCGGCACGATGGGCAGCCCATCGGTCCAGCCGTTGGAGTGGTAGAGCTCCTGGACGGCGCCGATGCTGTCGACGTCGAAGGTGCGCGACGAAAGCTGCACGATCTGATCCTCCGCCGGGCAGGATAGCGGACGTTTCCTCTATGCCAACATCAACCTGATAGACAGGATTGTTGCGCCTTTCACATCAATCGCCGCGGGCCCACTCCCGCTTCAGAAGGCCCATCAAGCCGGCCGCGACCGGCGTCGGCTCGCGCCCCCTCAGGGAGATCAGCCCAACACGACGTACCAGGCGGGGCTCCGCGAGCGGGATGAAGCGTAGCCCCCGCATCAGGGGCCCGCGGGTGGCCCCACCGGGCACCACGCCCACGCCGACCCCCGCCCCGACCAGGGCCAGCAGCGTGGCGATCTGGTTCACCACCACCCGCTGGCTGAGTTGCAGGCCCGCCGTGACCGCCGCGGCGTCGATCGTGCGACGCGTGCGCGATTCCGTGGGCAGCGCCACGATGGGGTGGGCCGTCAGCTCCGCCAGCCCGACGGATCGGCGCGCGGCAAGCTTGTGTCGCGCCGGCACCACCGCGTGGAACGTCTCGCGCCCGAGCGGCGTGCCGACCGCGAAATCCGGCAGCTCATCGATGTAACCGATGCCGAAATCGGCAACGCCGCTGCGCACATCTTCGACGATCGACGCATAGACGCCCTCGCGGACATGGATTTCGACGCCCGGCCGGTCGGCGCGATAGGCCGCGATCATCCGCGGCAGCACGCCCACCGCGACCGACATGACGCAGGAAACGACGACAAGACCCCGCCGCTCCTGCGCGACCTCGCGCACGCTCTGCACCGTGATGCCGAGATCGTTCAGCATGCGCTCTGCCACGGCGGCGAATTCCCGGCCGGCCTCCGTGATCTGGACCCGCCGCGTGCTGCGCTCGAACAGACGCACGCCGAGCTGGTTCTCCAGCCGCTTGAGCAGGCGGGTCAGCGCCGGCTGCGACATGCGCAGCCGCGACGCCGCCGCGACGAAACTGCCGTATTCGGCGAGCGCCAGCACGGCCTCGAGCTGGCGGGCGCCGACGTCGGGCAGTGCCGTCCGCGTCATCAGGCGGCGAGCATGCGCTCGCGATTGCGCTCGCGCAGGATCGGCATGACCCATTTGCCGAAACGCTCCGCTTCCTCGTCGTGCAGGTAGCCCGAGAGGCAGAAGGAATGGCAGCCGAGGTCGATGAAGTTCTGCAGCACGTCGGCGCATTGCTCGGGATCGCCGACAATGGCGATGCCGGCGCCGGGCCTGACCTGCGTGATACCGGTCCAGAGATGCGGCTCGATCGTATCGCCGATCGCGGCGAGCTCGCGGACCCGGCGGTTGGCCTCCGAGGTGGCGAAATGCTGCTTCACGAAGGCTTTCTGGCCTTCGCTCGCGTGCGCGACAAGGCCATGGGCAAACTCCCAGGCTTCCTTTTCGGTGGGACGGCAGACGACCTGCAGGCGCATGCCAAAGCCAATCTCCTTCTCCCGCCCGTGAACGGCCGCCATGGCCTTGATCTCAGCCATGTTGGCGCGGATGCGATCGTAAGTGTCGCCCCAGAAGAGATGCACGTCGGAATGCTTGGCCGAGATTTCCCAGGCCTGCCGGCTGCCGCCGCCAAGATAGAATTTCGGATGGGGCTTCTGCAGCGTCGACGGCCTGATCTGAGCGCCCTTGAGCTGATAAAACTTGCCGTCGAAATGAACAGGGCCACGCGTGGTCCACAGCGCCTTCAGGATCGAGACCTCCTCGTCCATGATCTCGTAGCGCTCTTCCTTGCCCCACTTGATCCCTTCGGCTGCGTTCTCCGCCTCGCTCTGGCCGGCGATCAGGTTGATGCAGATCCGGCCGCCCGAAAGCTGGTCGAACGTGGAGATCATCTTGGCCATGAGGACAGGGTTGATGTAGCTCGGCCGCGCCGCCACCAGCATGCGCATCGATTTGGAGCGCGCCACCATCATGGCGCTGGTGATCCATGCCTCCCAGCAGGCGGTCTGAACCGGCACCAGCATGTACTCGAAGCCCGATGCTTCCGCCGAAGCGAGGATCTTGTCGAAGAGATCGAGAGAGGGCGCCACCTGGGCACTTGGCAGCCCGTACGCCGTCGTGTCTCCCGCCGTCGGCAGGAACCAGCCGAATTCCAGTCTTTTCATCTTGATCGTTTCCCTCCTGCCGGAACCCTATCGCATCGAACCACCGGCTGGAATCGGAGCATGGTGGAATCGGGTCCGACTCGAGCCGGACTTATCGCAATCCGCCGTCGCGCAAATCGTTGTGGTCGGCGCGGCCGCAACGCTGCACCATCCGGCGCAAACTCGGGAGAATCGATAGATGCTGCAGCACGGCAAGCGCCCCACAATCGCATCGCGGCACGGAATGGTCGCGGCCGCCCATCCGCTCGCCGCCACGGCCGGCGCGCAGGTACTCTCGAACGGCGGCAACGCGTTCGATGCGGCCGTCGCGACGGCCGCCGCCCTGAACGTGGTCGAACCTTACATGTCGGGTCTCGCGGGCCGCGGCGTGGCGACCTGCTACATCGCGAAGGAAGGCCGCGTCCGCACGCTCGATTTCGTCGGCCCGATCTCCAAGAACTTCCCGGTCGACAAGCTGACCGATCGCAGCCAGCTCCAGCGCGGCGCCGTGGCGGTAGGCGCGCCGGGCAACCTCGCCGGCTGGTGCGAGCTCAACCGGAGCCACGGCAAGAAGAAGCTGCCCGAACTCTTCGCGCCTGCGATCGCCATCGCCCGCGACGGCTTCCAGCTCATCGAGTTCAACCTCGAGGAGATCCAGGGCGTGGCCGGCGAACTTGCCGGCTACAAGGCGCTGCATCCGGAATGGTCGCGTGTCTATACCGGCGGTGCCGGCACGGTGAAGCCCGGCTTCGTGCTGAAGCAGCCCGACCTCGCGCGCACGCTGGAAGCGCTGGCCAGCGAGGGGCCCGGTCTCCTCTATGGCGGCGCGCTGGGCCGCAAGATCCTCGACCGACTCACCGAACTCGGCGGCTGCATGGTCATGGACGACCTGATGGGCGCCAAGGCGACATGGCGCGACCCGGTCTCCGTGACGTACCGCGGCCGGACGGTGCATGTGCCCCCGCCGCCGTGCGAGGCTTTCCAGTTCCTCCTGACGCTGCGCATCCTGGAGGGCTTCGATCTTGCCGCGATGGAGCGCAACTCGACCCGGCACGTCGACACGGTCCTGCGCGCCATCCGTCTGGCTGCCGGCGTGCGCATTGCCACCGGCATCCCCACGCCGCAAAAGCTCGCCGAAATCCTGTCCGACGGCGCGGTCGAGTCGCTGCGCGCTCGTGTCCGCGACGGCAAGCCCGTGATCGGCCCCACCGAGCAGTGGACGCCGCCGCATGACCCCGCCCCACCGAAGGGCGACAGCCACACGACATCGTTCTCCATCGCCGACCGGGAGGGCAACGTGATCTGCCTGACCCAGAGTCTCGGCAGCGTCTTCGGCTCCGGCGTGGTGGTGCCGGGCACCGGCCTCTGCCTGAACAACTTCCTCTACTGGGCCGACGTCAATCCGCAGAGCCCGAACCGGGTGAAACCCGGCGAACAGTTGCCGATGTGCATGGCGCCGTCGATCTCGACCAGGGACGGCAAGCCCATCCTCGCCCTCGGCACGCCGGGCAGCTACGGCATCCTGCAGACGCAGCCGCAGGCCATGGTGCAGCATGTCGATTTCGCCCTTCCGCTCCAGCAGGCAATCGAGGCGCCGCGCGGGCGCCTCACGGACGGGGCCGAGGTGTTACTGGAGTCGCGCCTGCCCACCGAGATCCAGGACGAACTCCGCGGCCTCGGGCACCATGTCACGACCGGTCCCGCCTGGACCATGAAGGTCGGCGGCATGCAGGGCGTGGCAATCGATCCGGAGACCGGCATCTTCACCGGTGGCTGCGACCCGCGCCGGGACGGCTATTGCGTGCCGGCCCTCTGACCCGGTTCGGCATTTCTCTTGCACGGCGCGTCGAGGCACGATGGAATGCGTGCCAACGATAACGGCAAGAGGGGATGGTCGATGCGTAAACTTGCTTGGCTGGCGGCTGCGGCGATCGCCGTTGTCGGTGCCGGAACCGCCAGCGCCCAGGAACCCCGCAAGGGTGGCGTCCTGCGCATGACGGCCCCCTATGCGGCGAGCTTCGGAAGTCTCGACCCGCACGTCACCCCCCGCGCCCAGGACGACATCGTCAACAAGGCGATCCACCGCACGCTCTACAATTGGGACACCGCCGCCGGGAAGCTGGTTCTGGAGCTGGCCAAATCCGTGGACGTGTCGCCGGACGGGCTGACCTATACATACAAGCTGCGCGACGACGCCTACTTCCACAACGGCCGCAAGATGACGGCCGACGACGTGATCTACTCCTACACGCGCCTGATGGACGGCAGCAAAGGCTATCCCGGCGCCCGCTATGCGCGAATCATCAAGGGTGCCGTCGAGGTCGAGAAGGGCGAGGCCAAGGAGATTTCCGGCCTCAAGAAGATCGACGATTCGACGCTGCAGATGACGATCACGGACCGTGTCGATCCCGGCTACTATTTCTTCGCCGGCACGACCGCGATCCTGCCCAAGGAAGAGGTCGAGAAGGGCAACTTCGCATCCAACCCCGTGGGCCTCGGGCCGTTCAAGTTCAAGGAGCACATCCCGGGCTCCCGCGTCGTGGCCGAGCGCTTCGACAAGTTCTACAAGCCGGGCAAGCCCTACCTCGACCGGCTCGACGTGCTGATCATGGCCGAGGCCGCAGCGCGCGACGTGGCGTTCCGCAACAAGGAGATCGACACCTCGATCCTCGGACCGGCGCAGTACGTGGCCTATCGGGCCGACCCGCAGCTCTCGAAGGGCATCCTCGAGGTCGCGGAGATGTTCACGCGCTCGATGCACATGAACCTCGCTAACGCCAAGCCGTTCCAGGACAAGCGCGTCCGGCAGGCATTCAACTACGCCATCAATTCCGACCTCATCATCAACCGGCTGGTCAAGGACAAGGCCTACCGCGCGACGAGCTGGCTGCCGCCCTCCTCCGCATCGTTCGACAAGACGATGAAGCCCTACCCCTACGATCCGGAAAAGGCCAAGAAGCTGCTGGCCGAGGCGGGCTATCCGAACGGCTTCGAGTTCGAGTGGACGACCAGCCAGAACGAGAGCTGGGGCCTGCCGATCGTCGAGGCGGTGATCCCGATGCTGGCGCGTGTCGGCATCAAGGCCAAGCCCAAGCTGGTCGAGGTGACCGTGCTGACCGAGTTGCTGATGAAGGGCGACCATCAGGCCCTGATCGCCTCGAGCCTGACGGGCCCCGACTCGCTGGCCACGCTGCGCTGCTATTACTCCAAGACGCCGCGGACGGCCTGCAACTACACCGGCTTCAACAATCCGGAGTTCGACAAGCTGCTCGATGCCGCCGCCCAGGAAGGCGACATGGCCAAGCGCGACGAGATCCTGAAGAAGGCCAACAACCTGCTCTACGACGAGGCGCCGGTCTGGTTCTTCAACTACAACAAGGCGGTCCTGGCCTATCAGCCGTGGGTACACGGCCTGCAGGCCAACCCGACCGAGATCACCCACCAGTATCCGGAGGATCTCTGGGTCGACGCGAGTTCGCCGGCCAAGTAACGACCGGCCGACCCGCATATCATGTTGTTCGTGCTCGCCCGAAGGCTGGCGAACGTCATCCCGACGCTCGTCGCCGTCGTGGCCCTCGTCTTCCTCCTGTTCTCGGTCCTGCCCGGCAGTTTCATCTCGGGCATGAACGAGGACGGGAGGTCGACCATCGATCCCGCAGTGATGGAACGCATGCGCAAGGAGATGGGTCTCGACGACCCGTTGCCGGAGCGCTTCGCAAAGTACATCGCCAGCACCGCCACGGGCGATCTCGGCACCTCGTTCAGGACCCGCGAGCCGGTCACCAAGATGCTGGCCACGCGCATCTGGCCGTCGCTGAAGCTCGTGCTGGCCGCCATGACGTTCGCCATCCTGGTGGGCGTCACGCTGGGCTTCCTGGCGGCGCTGCGACCTGGAAGCATCATCGACACTGTGTCGATGGTGGGGGCGATCTCGGGCCTGTCGCTGTCGCAGTTCTGGTTCGGCCTGATGCTGATGTACCTGTTCGCGCTCAAGCTGCAGTGGCTGCCGAGCTTCGGCTATGGCGACGGCGGACTGCGCAACCTGATCCTGCCCGCGATCGCGCTGGGCGTGGGGCCGATGGCCCTGCTGGCCCGCACCACCCGCGCCGCCGTGCTCGACGTGCTCAATGCCGATTTCGTCCGCACCGCCCGCAGCAAGGGCATGAGCGAGCGGCGCGTCGTCGAATGGCACGTCCTGCGCAATGCGCTCGTGCTGGTGATCACCATCGTCGGCCTTCAGTTCGGCTCGCTGATGGGCCAGGCAGTCGTCGTCGAGAAGCTGTTCGCCTGGCCCGGCATCGGTTCGCTGATGGTGGACTCGGTCTTCCAGCGCGACATGCCGACGGTCCAGGGCTGCATCCTGATGATCGTGATCTTCTTCCTCGTCATCAACACGCTGGTCGACATCGCCTATGTCGTGATCGATCCGCGGATCCGGTACCAATGAAGCTTCGATTGAAGGGTGGCACCTCCCTGTGGGTCGGCGGGTCCCTGGTCGGCATCGCCATCTCGGCCGCGATCCTGGCGCCCTGGATCGCGATCACCGACCCGGTGATGGATGCCAACCTGATGAACGCCGAACTCCCACCCTCGTGGGAGTTTCCCTTCGGCACGGACGCGCAGGGCCGCGACATCTACTCGCGCATCGTCTATGGCGCGCGTGTCTCGTTGAGCGTCGGCATCGTCAGCCAGATCTGCAACAGCCTGATCGGCGTCACGCTCGGCCTCACCGCCGGCTACTGGGGCGGATGGTGGGACGATCTGGTGAGCGGGCTCACCAACCTGATGCTGGCGATCCCCTCCCTGGTCTTCGCCCTCGCCATCATGGCGATCCTGGGACCTGGCCTCGTCAGCCTCGTCATCGCGCTCGGCCTGACCAGCTGGTCCTACTCCTGCCGCATCGCCCGCGCGCAGGTCCTCTCGCTGAAGAGCCAGGGGTACGTCCAGGCAGCCCGCATCCTGGGCTATGGCGACCTGCGCATCATGTTCACGCAGGTCCTGCCCAATATCCTGGGCCCTCTGATCGTCATCGCGACCCTTGGCATGGGAGGGGCGATCCTGGCCGAGGCCGCGCTCTCCTTCCTCGGGCTTGGGATCCGGCCACCCTTTCCGAGCTGGGGCAGCATGCTGTCGGAGGCGCGCGACCAGATCACCACGGCGCCGTGGCTTTCAATATTCCCCGGCTTGGCGATCTTCTTCACCGTGCTCGGTCTGAACCTGCTGGGCGACGGGCTGCGCGACATCCTCGACCCCCAATCGACGTCGAGGCGGGCATGAGCGCACCGCTGCTCAAGGTCGAGGACCTCCGCATCGCCCTGACGGTGGATGGCATCGCACACGCTGCCACTGAAAACGTGTCGTTCGAGATCGAGCGCGGCGAGGCGTTCGGCCTTGTAGGCGAGTCGGGCTGCGGCAAGAGCATCACGGCGCTCGCGGTCATGGGCCTGCTGCGACGGCCGCTTTCGGTGGCCGGCGGCCGGATCCTCCTCGAGGGGCAGGAAATCCAGAGCGCCTCCGCCGCGGAATGGCGCCGCCTGCGCGGCAAGCGCATCGCCATGATCTTCCAGGAACCGATGACGGCGCTCAATCCGCTGTCGCCGGTCGGGCGGCAGATCGCGGAAATGTTCGTCCTGCACCAGGGCATGGGCTGGAACGAGGCGATGGACCGGGCCGAGGACGCTTTGCGCCAGGTCCGCGTACCGTCGCCGGAACGTCGCATCAAGGACTACCCGCACCAGCTGTCGGGCGGTATGCGCCAGCGCGTCATGATCGCGATCGCGCTTGCCTGCGAGCCCGACCTGCTGATCGCCGACGAACCGACGACGGCGCTCGATGTCACCGTGCAGGCCGAGATCATCGATCTCATGGCCGAGCTTTGCGCCGCCAAGGGCACTGCCATCCTGATGATCAGCCACGATCTGGGGCTGGTTGCCAACATGTGCCGACGGGTGGCCGTCATGTATGCCGGCCGCATCGTCGAGAGTCAGGTTTCCGACGCGATCTTCGCCCATCCGACCCATCCCTACACGCGCGGCCTCGTCGATTCGCTGCCGCGCCTCGGCGAACGCTCCAGACGCGGACGCCAGCGGCTGACGGAGATATCCGGCGTCGTGCCGTCCATCGCCGCCTACCCGCAGGGGTGCCGCTTCAATCCGCGCTGTTCCGCCGTGACCGACATCTGCCGCACCATGGCGCCCGGTATCACGCCGTTGCCCGCGGATGGGCTGGTGAGGTGCCACCATCATGGCTGAGGCGTTGCTCTCGCTGGACGACCTTGCTGTCCATTTCAAGATCGGCGGCTCCCTGCGCGGCGGCGTCAAGACGTTGAAGGCCGTGGATGGCGTGACGCTCGACGTGAAACCCGGCGAATGCCTCGGTCTGGTGGGCGAGTCAGGCTGCGGCAAGTCGACTCTCGCACTTTCCATCATGGGGCTGGTGCCCCCGACGCGCGGCCGCATCCATGTCGGCGCGCAGGAGATCCTGCACGGCAAATCGGCCGACCGCATGGCCATGGCGCGGACCGTCCAGATGGTCTTCCAGGACCCCTACGCCTCGCTCAATCCGAGGCAGACCGTGCGCCGTACGCTCGCCGACCCGCTGCGCCTGCACGGCATCGGCGACAAGGCCGAGGTCGAGGCTCGGGTGATGGACATGATGGCGAAGGTAGGCCTCCGTCCCGACCACGCCGACCGCTATCCGCACGAATTCTCCGGCGGCCAGCGCCAGCGCATCGGCATTGCCCGCGCCCTGATCCTCAAGCCCAAGCTGGTGATCTGCGACGAGCCTGTCTCGGCACTCGACGTCTCGATCCGGGCGCAGATCATCAACCTGCTGCTGGAACTCAAGGACGAACTCGGCCTCTCCTACATCATGATCAGTCACGATCTCGGCGTCGTGGAGCACATGAGCGACCGGGTCGCCGTGATGTATCTCGGCCGCATCGTCGAACAGGGCGGCTGGCAGGAGATTTTCGAAGACCCGCGCCACCCCTATACCCGCGCGCTGATCGCGGCCATTCCCGACCCGTTCCACCGGGCAGCGGCCGATTCGCGGGCCAAGGCGCGCGGTGAGATCGCGAGCGCCCTGAACCCGCCATCCGGCTGCCATTTCCATCCGCGCTGCCCGCTCAAGGAAGAGATCTGCGTCAGCCAGGATCCACAGCTCGCGGCGGTCGCCGAAGGCCACCGCGCCGCTTGCCATTTCAGGGACCGCGTGGGTTGATGGGCGCCAGCCCATGACTCCCTCCGCCCTGGATACCCTGCTCGGCTGGCTCGTACGCCGCGGCCTCGAAGGCGCGGAGGAAAGCGGCCTGATCCGCGACCTCTGCGAGCGCTGCAACGCGGCAGGCCTCGTGATTTCCCGCGCCTTCATGTTCATCGACACGCTGCATCCGGTCCACGAAGGCCGCATCTTCCGCTGGCGGGCCGATTCCACGGACGAGCCGGCAGTGGTCGACTACGGCCGCAGCGACCAGGGTGAGGCTGCGCAATCCTGGCAGCGCAGTCCCTTCTACGCGTTGTTGCAGAGCGGCGGCGAGGAACTGCGCCGCCGCATCGGATTTGGCGAGGCGCCCGACTTCCCGATCGTCCAAGAGGTGAAGGACGCCGGGCATACCGACTACATCGCCTTCGTCCACCGCTTTGCGCCCGACGCGCGCATCGGCGAGATGGATTGCGTCTACTCGGCATGGTCGACGCGCGCGCCGGGCGGCTTCGGTGAGGACGATGTTGCCGCGTTGCGGCGTCTGGTTCCGGCGCTGGGCCTGGCGGTCAAGAGCGCCGCGCTGGCCCGCATTGCGGGAACCCTCGTCGAGGTCTATCTCGGGCGCGATGCTGGACGCCGTGTCCTGGAGGGACGCATCCAGCGCGGCGTCGCCGACGGCATCGAGGCGGCCCTCTGGTTCTCCGACCTGCGCAGCTACACCGCCATCACCGATACCGCCTCGCCGAGCGAGATCATCCCGCTGCTGAACGACTATGCCGAGGTCGTCATAACGGCAATTCACGAAGCAGGGGGCGACGTCCTGAAGCTCATCGGCGACGGTACGCTCGCCGTCTTCCGCGCCGATACGCCCGCCGAAGCCTGCCGACGCGCGCTGAAGGCCGAGAAGATCCTGCGCACACGCATGAGGGAACTCAATGAGCGCCGCCGGGCCGAGGAGAGGCCGATCACCACCGCCTATATCGGGCTGCATATCGGCGACGTCTTCTACGGCAATATCGGCAGCCTGGAACGCCTCGACTTCACCGTCGTGGGCCCGGCCGTGAACGAGACCAGCCGCATCGCTTCGATGTGCCGCTCGGTCGACCGGCCATTGTTGGTCTCATCGGCCTTCGCCGCCGCGCTGACGCAAGACGAGCGCGCCACGCTCGTTTCGGTCGGCCGCTTCGCCCTGCGCGGCGTGGGGCGAGCCCAGGACCTTTTCACGATCGATCCCGAGCTTCTGTAGGCCACGCAGGCGGTCGTCCCTCACTCAATGCCTGCCGGCCGCCTTCGGCACTGCAGCCGACAAGGATGCGCTATTTCGGCCCCGACCAGCTCTCCAGTACATCCCACTTGGCCTTGCGCTGCTCCTCGCGCGGCTTCCTGAAATCGTGGCCGAAGGGTGCCGTGTCGAAGGAGCCGTAGGTCGGATTGCCAAGCATCAGCCATTGCTTGCCCCAATAGGGCAGGTCGGCGGTGTAGGCCGCAAGCCGCTCGGCCTCGCCGGCCCGGTAGCGGTCGTCGAAGTCGCCGAAATTGTCGCCGATATTGAGGAGGATGCGATAATCCTTGGCGATGAATGCCCGCCGCGTGCTTTTCGGGCCGCCCCATTCGGGCTTCTCCCTCTGCATCAGGAAAGTGTCGACGTTGCCCCCCATCGGGAAGCCCAGACGTTCCATGTTCTCGCGCGTATCTTTTTCGGTCTCCGCATCGCGGTTGGTGACATAGAAGACCTTCACGCCCCTGGACTCGGCGTATTTCGTGAACTCGACCGCACCCGGGATCGCCGTGGAGACCTGGGCCGCACAGAACTGGTTCCAGGTCCGCGTACTGAAGGCCTGGTCGTTCTTCATCGCCCAGACCTGATAGAGGGAATTGTCGAGCACGGTCTCGTCGACATCGAGGATCACCGCCGGCGGGAGCGACTGGTACTCTCCGCGCTGTTCGACGGGAGAAGCCGTCCAGTTCCGGTCGGCCAGCGCTTCGTCGAGCCGGAGTCGGGCCAGGGCGAAGACGGTGAGGGCGTTGGCGCGATACTCGACGGATCGCTGCATCCAAAGGGTTGCCAGGAGCGTGTCGCGGGCCGGCGTTTCCTGGGCCTGTGCCGTGGTCCCGGCGTGGCCGGCAAACACGAGTAGGAAAGTGCAGAGAACCGTCTTCGACAGCGTCATGAGGCGATCTTCCTCCGCAACCGCGCCTTAGTCGCCTCGTCGGCAAAGCAGGCTTCGATGGTGGTGTCGACGATGCGATGCAGGCCGGCCGTATCGAGGCCGGAAGCCTCGTACTCGTGTCCCAGCGAGGTATGGAAGAATGGAGGATCGTCCGAATTCAGCGTGACGCGGACGCCGGCTTCGATCAGGCGATGCAGAGGGTGCGCCTCGCGGCTGGGATAGAGGCCAAGCGCGACGTTGCTGCCCGGGCAGACTTCGAGAACGATCCCGCGCCGCGCCAGTTCGTCGAGCAACGCAGGGTCCTCGGCCGAGCGCACGCCGTGGCCGATCCGCGTCACGGGAAGATCGCGGATTGCCGCCCACACGCTCTCCGGCCCCACGACTTCACCGGCATGCACCGTGCAGCCGAATCCATGCGCGTGCGCCAGCCGATAGGCCGGCGCGAAATCCATCGGCGCGAATTTCGCCTCGTCGCCGCCCATGCCGAAACCGACCACGTAGCGATGGGGCTGCGCCACCATGGTCTGCGCCATCGACAATGCCCGTTCCGGGCCGAGATGGCGGATGCAGATGATGATGATGCGCGCTTCCACGCCGAAATCCTCGCGCGCCCGATCGATGGCCGTTTCAAGCGCTTCCAGCCAGGATTCATAGGAAATGCCGAGCGAGGCGGGCCGCTCCGGCGAACAGAACATCTCTACATAGACCGCACCCTGCCCCGCGGCACCGGCGAGATAGGAATAGAGCACGTCGCCGAAATCACGCGCCGTCTTGAGCGCCTTGCAGACGCGGTCGTAGGCGTCGAGGAAGCTCAGGAAATCGGTCCAGGCATAGTTTCCCTGGGCATCGAAGAGCTGCTCCGGCAGGGCAAGGCCATTGCGGGCCGCCAGTTCGCGCGCGAGGGCCGGCGGTATCGAGCCTTCGAGATGGCAGTGGATTTCAGCCTTGGGAATCAATCGACGCCTCGTGAAAGGAATATCTGCGCACAATACCTATCATTGGATGGCGACGGTCGGCAGGTCCGCCGACGAAACGCAGACGCGGCCGCTCTTATGGAAGAGACGTTCTGGGTGGTAACGCTCATGCTAGGCGCTCCAGGATCGCAGGTGTCTCTTCCGGCGCGACGTCGCCGATCGAGATGGCCTGCCGTACCAGTTCGACGGCCTCGTCCGCGCCGGCCTCCGTTGCCGCGTGGACGATGCAGAGCGGGGTGCCGGGCCGGACGGCGCCGCCGACGGCAATCATTTCGGTCAGCCCAACCGAGGAGTCGATCGCATCGTCGGCATGCCGCCGGCCGCCGCCCAGCGTCACCACGGCAATGCCGACCCGGCGGGCATCCATGCCCTGCACGAAGCCCGCGCGCGTTGCCGGGCACGGCCGGACGACGGACGCCCGCTGGAGATAGCGTGTCGGGTGGTCGAGGACATCCGCGGGGCCGCCGAGCGCATCGACCATGCGGGCAAACCGCTCGGCCGCCCGCCCGGTGGCCAATGCCGCTTCCGCCGCCACGCGACCGGCAGCGGCATCGGGCACCAGGCGCCCGAGCACCAGCATCTCGCCGGCCAGGGCCATCGTCACCTCGTGCAGGCGCGGTTCGCGCTCGCCTCGGCCGGTCAGGTAGTCGATGGCCTCCGACACTTCGAGCGCGTTGCCGACCGTGCGACCGAGCACGCGGTCCATATCCGTGATCAACGCCGTCGTGGGCAGGCCTGCCTGTCCGGCCACGTCCACGAGACTGCGTGCCAGGTCGCGCGCCATCTCCCTTGTGTCGCAGAAGGCGCCCGACCCGCATTTCACGTCCATCGCCAGCCCGTCGAGACCCTCGGCAATCTTCTTGCTCAGGATCGAGCTCACCAGCAACGGGATCGATTCGACACTGCCCGTCACGTCGCGCGTGGCGTAGAGGCGCCGGTCGGCGGGCGCGAGGTCGTCGGTCTGGCCGATCACCGCGCAGCCGACCTCGCGGACGACCTGCCGGAACCGCGCGATGTCGGGCTGCACGTCGTATCCAGAGATCGACGCAAGCTTGTCGAGCGTCCCGCCGGTATGGCCGAGGCCGCGCCCGGAGATCATCGGGACGAAACCGCCGCAGGCGGCGACGATCGGTGCCAGCATCAGGCTGACCTTGTCGCCGACGCCTCCGCTCGAATGCTTGTCCAGCACCGGTCCGGGCAGGCCGAGGTCGCGCCACTGCAGCATCCTTCCCGAACGTGCGAGGCCGAGCGTCAGCGCAACACGCTCCGGCACGGTCATGCCGCGGAAGAAGACGGTCATGGCGAAGGCCGCGACCTGGCCTTCGCTCAGGCTGCCGTCGTTGATCCCGCGGACGAGGAAGGCGATCTCGTCGGTCGAGAGCGCATGGCCGTCGCGCTTGCGGCGGATGATCTCCTGCGGCAGCAGGCTACTCATGCGGCATGCTCCAGGAAATGGCGCAGCAGGCGGCGGATGCCGTCCGACGCCGCTCCCGCAACCGCAATGGTCTGGTCGTGCGCCAGCGCGCCCGGCACAAGTCCGGCCGCGAAATTCGTGACCAGCGACAGGGCGGCAACCCTCAGGCCGGCATGCCGCGCCAGGATCGTCTCGGGCACGGTCGACATGCCGACCGCATCGGCGCCCAGCGTCCGCGCGGCGCGGATCTCCGCCGGTGTCTCGAAGCTCGGCCCGCTGAAGAACATGTAGACGCCCTCGCGGCAGGCGACGCCGGCCGCGGCCGCCGCCTCGACGAGGCGTGCGCGCAGGGCGGGATCGTAGGCGTCCACCATGTCCACGAACCGCTCGTTGCCGCCGTCCACCCCGAACAGTGGATTGACGCCGGTGAAGTTGATGTGGTCGGCGATCGCCATGGCCGACCCCGGCGGCAGATCGGTGCTCAGGCTGCCCGCGGCATTGGTGAGCAGCAACATCTCGCAGCCGAGAGCGGCCAGCGTCCGCACCGGGCCTCGCATCTCGTCGATCCGACCACGCTCGTAATAATGCGCACGGCCTTGCAGCACCGCGACAGGCGTCTGGCCGACATGGCCGAGCACCAGGCGCCCTGCATGTCCACCGACCGTCGGTTTCGGAAAGCCTTCGAGGTCGCCATAGGAGAAGGACGCGACCGGCACCACCTCCTCGACGAAGCCGCCGAGTCCCGACCCCAGCACAATCGCCACCTTCGGGCGGAAGCCCGCGACGGCAAGGGACGCAATGCCTGTCATGGCCGGTCGAACTGCCCAGGCCCGAACGAGAACGGCAGGAGCTGGCCGAGCGTCAGGGTGCGGTGCAAACCGTCGGGACCGCAGAGATGGATGGGCGCGTCGTCGCCGGCGAACTCCCGCAGCTTCTGTCGGCAACCGCCACATGGCGTGATCACCTCGGGACCGGGGCCGATCACGACGCATTCGAGAACGCGCCTGTGACCGGCGGCCACGAGTGCGGAGATGGCACCCGCCTCCGCGCAGACCCCTTGCGGGTAGGCGGCGTTCTCGACATTGCAGCCGCCGTGGATCGAGCCATCCTCCGCGCGCAACGCCGCACCGACATGGAACTTCGAATAGGGCGCATGGGCCCGTTGCATCATCTGGCGGGCCAGATGGAGAAGATCTTCCATCAATGCTCCCTTTCGTAGGGCACGCCGGCCGCCTTCGGCGCGACGGCGCGACCGATGAAGCCGGCCAGCAGGAACAGGGTCAGAAGATACGGCAACGCCTGGATCAATTGCACCGGGACTTCGCCGATGCCGGGGATGCGCGCGCCCTGCAGGCGGATCGCCACGGCATCGAGCAGGCCGAAGATCAGGCAGGCGCCGAGGGTAGGAAACGGCCGCCAGCGGCCGAAGATGATCGCGGCGAGCGCGATGAAGCCCTGCCCCGCCGTCATGTCGCGGCTGAACCCTGCGTTCTGCGCGATCGACAGGTAAGCGCCTGCCAGTCCCGCGAACAACCCGCACAGCAACACGGCTCGATAGCGCAGCCACGAAACCGAGATGCCGGCCGCCTCGACAGCGAGCGGCATCTCGCCCACGGCCCGTAGCCGCAATCCGAAGCGGGTCCGCGCGATGGTCCACCAGACGAGCGGCACCGACAGCAGCCCCACATAGACGAGGATGTTGTCGCCCGCGACCGGCATAAAGAGCGGCTCCAAACGCGCCTCCGGCACCAAGGCCGGGGTCTGGCCACCACGGCCGAACCAGGCCGCGCCCAGCACGACGGTAAGCCCCATGGCGAGGATGTTGATCGCCACGCCACTCACGATCTGGTTTCCGCGCCCGGTGATGCTGGCGAACCCATGCAGGAGCGCGAGCCCCGTGGCCGCACCGACGGCGGCCAGCACGCCAAGCCAGGCGGAGCCGGTGGCTGCCGCCGTGGCGGCCGCAAAAAAGGCCGCCATCAGCATCTTGCCCTCGAGGCCGACATCGACGATGCCGCCTTTCTCGGAGAACAGACCTCCCATGGCGCAGAGGATGAGTGGCGTCGCGACCCGCAACGTCGCGGCCAGCGTAAGGAGGACGAAGGTCAGTGCGTCCTCCATGCCTCAGCCCTTCCGCCCGAAGAGTGTCTGCAGCCATGGTCTTGGCAGATTCGCGAGCGCGCCCGAGAACAGGATCACCAGCCCTTGGATGACCACGGTCATCTCGCGCGTAACGCTCGGGATCTCGAAGGAAAGCTCGGCGCCGCCCTGCTGCAGGGCGCCGAATAGCAGCGACGCCAGCACGATGCCCAACGGGTGGCCACGCCCCATCAGCGCCACGGCAATACCGGTGAAGCCGTAACCCGCCGGAAAGTCGAGGACCAGGCGATGGTGGACGCCCAGCAGCTCGTTGACCGCCACGCCCCCGGCCAGCGCCCCGGAAAGGCACATGGCGAGCATGGTCGTCCGTCGGATGTCGATGCCGGCATAGACGGCCGCCTCCTGGTTCTGTCCCATCGTGCGGACGGCGTATCCCCAGGAAGTGTGCCAGAGAAAAAACCAGATGCCCCCGCAACACGACAGGGCAAGCAGCAGCGAGAGATTGAGCGCGGAGGGCGCGACCGCAATGCCGAACCAGGCAAGGGCGGCCTGTATCGACGGCAGAGAGGCCGATTCGGCGAAGCCGCGACTCTGAGGCGTCATCGAGCCGGGCGCGATCAGCACGTTGACCATCAGATAGACCATCAGCGCCGAGGCCACGAAGTTGAACATGATCGTGGTGATCACGATGTGGCTGCCCCGCCACGCCTGCATCCAGGCCGGCATCGCGGCCCAGGCTGCACCGAACGCCGCCGATGCGAGGATCGCGACGGGAATCATCGCCGCGGCGGGCAGCACGCCGTCCAACGCCAGCACGGCGAGGCCGCAGCCCAGCCCGCCTATGTAAGCCTGGCCCTCGCCGCCGATATTGAACAGGCCGGCATGGAAGGCGACAGCGACGGCGAGCCCGGTGAAGATGAAGTTCGTCGCATAATAGAGCGTGTAACCGATCGACTCCGACGAGCCGAAGGCACCGGCCGCCATCAGCCGCACCGCCTGGAGAGGGTCCACGCCGATGACCTTCATGATGATGCCGACGATCAGGAAGGCGATGCCGATGTTGACCAACGGCAGGACCCCGATCTCGACCCAGGCGGGCAGTGTGCGCTGGACGTGGTTCATGCCGCGTTCGCGCCGCCCATCATGAGGCCGAGCGACCGCTCGTCCGCTCGAGCGGCGTCGACTTCGCCCACGATGCGGCCGGCGGACATGACGAGGATGCGGTCAGACAGCGAAAGAATCTCGTCCAGCTCGACCGAAACGAAAAGCACGGCGCAGCCGGCGTCGCGGCTCCTCACCAGCTCGCGATGGATGAACTCGATGGCACCGATATCGACGCCGCGCGTCGGCTGCCCGACCAGCAGCACGCGAGGCCGACGCGCCAGCTCGCGGGCCAGGACGAGCTTCTGCTGGTTGCCGCCGGACAAACTGCCGGACCGCAGGCCGGGTATGCGCGGCCGCACGTCGAACCGGTCCATCAGTTCCGCGCAGTACCGGCCGACCGCCGGACCGTCGATCATGTGGTGCCGACAGAACGGAGCACGATCCTGATAGCCCAGGATCGAGGTCTCGGAGGCTTCGAAGGCCGCGACCATGCCCTGCCGCAACCGGTCCTCGGGCACATGCGCCAGGCCGAGCGCGCGCATCTCCGCCGGATCCGCAGGATGCGCTCCGTCGACGATCCTGCCACAGACTTCCAGGCGCCCACCGGTCGGCCGCAGGATGCCCGAGAGCACCTGCAGCAATTCGGTCTGCCCGTTGCCGGAGACGCCGGCGATCCCGACGATTTCGCCGCCCCTCACCTCCAGCGAAATGTCGTCGAGCACGCGGCGGCCGCGATCCCCCACCAGCGAGAGACCAGCCGCCGCCAGGGCCACTTCGCCCCGGCGGGGCGGCGCCTTCGCCATGCCGAGGCGCACCTTGCGCCCGACCATGAGCTCGGCCAGCTCCGCCGTCGTGGTGGAGGCGGTGTCCAATTCGGCGACGAGCTCGCCCCCCCGCATCACGACGACACGATCGGTGACGGCCATGATCTCGCGCAGCTTGTGCGTGATCAGCACGATCGTGACACCCTGGTCGCGCAGATGCCGCAGCAGCTCGAGCAACCGCGCGGTCTCCTGCGGCGTCAGGACCGCACTCGGCTCGTCGAGGATAAGCGTCCGGGCGCCACGCAGCAGCACCTTGAGGATTTCGACGCGCTGCTGCTCTCCGACCGAGAGATCGCCCACCTTCGCGTCGGGATCGACCGCCAGACCGTATTCACGGTCGAGCCGCGCCAGTTCCCGGCGAGCAGCCGCCATCCCGCGCGACAGAAGGGCACCGCCTTCCGCTCCGAGCACCAGGTTTTCCAGGACGGTGAAACCCTCCACCAGCATGAAGTGCTGATGCACCATGCCGATACCGTGGGCGATGGCGTCGCGCGGGCCGGACAATGCCACTGGCCGCCCGTCGATCCGGACCTCGCCCGCATCGGCACCGTACAGGCCATAGAGAATGTTCATCAGCGTCGTCTTGCCGGCGCCGTTTTCGCCCACGATCCCCATGATGCGGCCGCGCGGGATATTCAGGGACACACCGTGGACGGCCCGCACGTCGCCGAAAGACTTTACGATCCCCCGAAACTCGATGGCTGCGCTGGCCGTCAGCTCTTGCACGAGTTGTTGCTCATGTAGTCGTGGACGACGATCTTGCCCGACAGGATATCGGCCTTCGCGGCATCGACCTTCGCCTTCATCTCCGGCGTGATCAGCGCCGCATTGTCCTTGTCGAGGGCCCAGTCTACGCCACCTTCCTTCAGGCCGAGGACCTGCGTGCCGCCCTTCCATTGACCGGTTTGCGCCGCCTTGAAGCTGTCGTAGGTGGCGACATCGACGTGCTTCAGCATCGACGTCAGCATCGTGCCCGGATGCAGGTGGTTCTGGTTGGAATCGACGCCGATGCCCAGCTTGCCGCGATCCTTGGCGGCCTGGAGGATACCGAGCCCGGTGCTGCCGGCCGCGGCATAGACGACGTCGACGCCGCGGTCGAATTGCCCCCTGGCGAGTTCTGCACCGCGTCCTGGGTCGTTCCAGGCAGCCGGCGTCGTACCGGTCATGTTGGAGACCAGTTCCGCCTTGGGGTTCGCATACTTCACGCCCTGCTCGAATCCGCACAGGAACTTGCGCACCAGCGGGATGTCCATGCCGCCCACGAAGCCAACCTTGCCGGTCTTCGAGGCGAGTGCCGCCAGCACGCCGACCAGGAACGAGCCTTCCTGCTCCCTGAAGACGATGGATTGCACGTTCGGCTGGTTCACGATGCTGTCGATGATCGTGAACCGCACGTTGGGAAACTCCTTGGCGACCTTCTCGAGCGCGACCGCCTGGGCAAAGCCGACCGCAATGATCGGATCCTGGCCGCGTTGCGCGAAACGTCGAAGCGCCTGTTCGAACTGCGTCTCGTTGCTGGGTTCGAACTCCGTGAAGCCGATCGACGTCTCCTTCCTGAACTTCTCCGCCCCGGCGTTGACGCCCTCGTTGAAGGATTTGTCGAACTTTCCCCCGGTCGAATAGACGACAGCAGGTTTCACCGCGTTCTGCGCCGAGGCGCCATCCGGCAGTCCTGCGAGCGAAAGGATCGCGGCGGCAACACCAAGCCAGCGCTTCATGAAAGCTCCCAAATTCGTTGCCGCGAGTTTGGACCGCTCGGCGCCCGGGGTCTAGGCGCAGACCGGCGGCATGGGACTTGCTAACCTCTGCCCATCCAGGGAGGAACCATGGCGGACTATGACCTCGTGATCCGCAACACCACGATCGCCACGGCCTCCGACGTGGTGAACGGTGACATAGGCGTCCTGGGCGGACGCGTCGTCGCACTCGGTGAGCGGCTGACCGACGGGCGTCGCGAGATCGACGCCACCGGCCTGATCGCCGTTCCCGGCGGCATCGATGCCCACGTCCATTTCGACCAGGACACGGCCGACGGCTCGGTCTTCTGCGACGATTTCGAGAGCGGGAGCCGGGCAGCGGCCGCGGGCGGCACGACCACCATCATCCCCTTCGCCTACCAGAACCGCGGCCAGTCCTTGCGCGACGCCGTGAACCGCTACCACTTGCGGGCCGAAGGCAAGTCGCTGATCGACTACGCCTTCCACGTCATCCTCTCGGACCCGAGCGAGAAGATCATGGGCCAGGATTTCCCCGCCCTGGTCGCAGACGGCTACACCTCGTTCAAGGTCTACATGACCTACGACGACGTGAAGCTCACCGACCGGGAGATGCTCGACGCCCTCGCCGCCTCCCGGCGAGAACAGGCCATGCTCATGATCCACGCCGAAAACGCCGATTGCATCACCTGGCTGACCGAGCGGCTCGAACTGAAGGGCATGACGGCCGCGAAATTCCACGCCACGTCGCGCCCCTTCGTCGTGGAGCGCGAGGCCACGCATCGTGCGATCTCGCTGGCCGAACTGCTCGACGTGCCGATGCTGCTGGTGCACGTCTCGGCCAAGGAAGCGATGCACGAGATCCAGCGTGCGCAGGCGCGCGGTCTGCGCGTCTACGGCGAGACCTGCCCGCAGTACCTGTTCCTCAGCGAGGAGGATTTCGAGAAGCCCGGCGACGAAGGCGCGAAATGCGTCTGTTCGCCGCCGCCCCGCGGCACCGACAACCAGGAGCATATCTGGACCGGCCTCTCCGCCAACACGTTCCAGGTCCTGTCGTCGGACCACGCGGCCTTCCGCTTCGACGATGTGCGCGGCAAGAAACTGCCTGGTGCGCGGGACAGTTTCCGCAAGATCCCCAATGGCGTGCCGGGCGTCGAGACACGCCTGCCGCTCCTCTTCTCGGAAGGCGTGAACAAGGGACGCATCACCTTGCAGCAGTTCGTCGCCCTGTCCTCGACCAATGCCGCCAAGATCTACGGCCTGCATCCGCGCAAGGGCACGATCGCGATCGGCTCGGACGCCGACATCGTGCTGTGGGATCCGACCCGCAAGGTGAGTCTCACCAACTCGATCCTGCACCATAATTGCGACTACACGCCCTACGAGGGGCGCGAATTGACCGGCTACCCCGTGATGACCCTGTCGCGCGGCGAGGTGGTGATGGAAGAAGGCCGCATGAGCGGCTCGGCCGGCCGTGGGCGGTTCCAGAAATGCGACCGGCCCGAGGCCGCCCGCCCGCGCGGCCGTCCGCTGATCGATCCTTCGATCTTCGCCTAGCCAGGGACCACGAAGCCGTAGCGCAGGTTGGACGGGCTACGGCCGTTGCGGTCGTAATCCTGCCTGATCGACGCGAAGCGATCGTCGCGCCAGGCCGCCTTCTTGATGTCGTACCTGTACATCTTCGCCGAATTCTCGCCGAAGATGGCCCGCTTCACGGGCCCATCGGCCGGGCCGAGCGGGGCGTAGCCGAACCTGCGTTGCATGTCCTCCGGGATCTCGAGACGGCGCAGTGCCTCGATCTGCCACTGCGGCGCGCCGGTCCATACAGCATCGGTACCCCACACGACATGGTCGGCGCCCATGCCCTTAATGAGCATGCCCATCAGCGCCGCACACAGGCGCGGCTCCGTCACGGTCGTCTGAGCGAAGATCTGACCGAGGTCGGCATAGACGTTGCTGACGCCGTACCTGGCTGGAATCTCCGCGAGGTCGGTCGTCCAGTCGACCCGGCCTGTCTTCTCGAACTGCTCGTAGCCTCCCGCCGCAGCGCCGGGGGCACCGGTCCAGCGAAAGGCCGAGTGGTAGATGACGAAGCGGATGTTGGGCCAATCCTTGGCCGCCTTGCCGACATCGTCGACCGTGGCGTACTGCGTGAGATGCGGCCAGCGCTGCGACACCGAGGGCGGGTAAAGGCCCTTGTGCACGCAGACGATGTCGTGGCCTGCCTTCACGATCTTCTCGTAGAATGGATAGGCAAGCTTCTCGTCGTCCATGCGCCAGGGATGGCGCGCAAGATCCTTGTTGGTGTTGTCGCCGACCGTGTAGCCCTTCCAGGAATCGGGCTTCAGCGTGGAGATGCACTTGTCGACCTCGTCCATCCACCCGTCGTAGCCCGGCGTGAAGATGGCATGGGACAGGCAGCGCTTCGAACCGGCCGCCTTGTTCACCTTCTCGCGTGTCTCGGCCTTCATCTCGTTGGTCAGGAACCAGTCGCGCGGATCCTCGGACGCCGAGCCGCTCACCAGGGCGACTTTGGTGTCGCTGTCGAGATAAATCTCCTTGAACCAGTTGGGATACTTGAGGTCGTCGATGGTCTGCGGCTTGTCCACCAGCTCCGGATTCCAGCCGGCCTTGCCCACCGCCTCGCGCCCTCTCACGAAGCCTTCGAGGCGCGTGTCGTCGCGCAGGAAGTGCGTATGCACGTCCATCACGAACTGATCCTTGAGCCCGTCGGCACGCGCCTGGGCGAGATCGACGCTCTTCGCTTCGGCCGGCGAGGCGCCATAGAGCGGGCCGTAGACCTCGTTCATGGCGACGAACGCGGTCGCCATGCCGGCCGCCGTCTGGAAGAAGCGGCGGCGCGACAGGCCGTTCTTCGGCGCATACTCGTCGGCCAGCGCATTCATCCGCGCCTCGACGCGCTTCTGCGCCGGCGTCTGGGCCGTCGGCAGGAACTCATCGCTGGAGACCACGCGGGTCGGCACGGGAGTGGCGCTGTCCGCCAGCCGCGCCGGCGCGAGGCGGCTGCGTTCGTCGTCGCTCAATAGACCCATGGCTGTCCTCTCAGGGGCGCGGGGAATGAGTGGCGTAGCCGCCAGTTTACTTCGCCGCGGGTGTCGCCGCGACCCCGGGGACATGATTCAGGATCGACTGGACGAGGCCGCCGTCGACCAGCAGCGATTGCCCCGTGATGTAGCTTGCCTGCGGACCGAGCAGGAACGCGACGGCGTCGGCGATATCGGACGGCGTGGCGATGCGGCCAAGCGGTACGAGCTTGGCCCGCCCCTTCGCGAGGGCCGGCCTGGTGTAGATGGCGTCGGTCATCGATGTGTGGACGAAGCCCGGACAGACGGCGTTGGCCCGGATGCCGTCCGCCGCCCATTCCTGCGCCATCATTTCCGTGAGCATGATGAGGGCCGCCTTGGCCGGACTGTAGGCGCCCGTCGGAAGCTGCGGCACCTTTCCGGCCATGGAGGCCAGCATGACGATCGCCCCTCTGGACCGTTTGAGATAGGGATGCGCGGCCTTGGCCAGCAGCCAGTTGGCGCGCAGGTTGACGTCGAACACGCGATCCCATGTTGCCACGTCGAGGTCGACGAGTTTGGCTGGCGCCGTGATTCCGGCATTGCCGACGATGGCGTCCACACCGCCCATCGCCTTCACGGCCGCGGCGACGACCTGTGCCGGGGCGGCGGGTTTTGCCATGTCGGCGCGAAGCGTCCGCACCTTGCAACCCGCCGTTCTAAGATCGGTCGCGAGCGCTTCCAGCTCGTCGAGATAGGCGATGTCGCAAAGGGTCAGGGCATGCGCGCCATCCGCGGCAAGCTTCAGGGCGGTGGCACGCCCGATCCCGCGACTGGCGCCGGTGATGATGGCCCGCATGCTCGCCCTCCCTTGTCAGGGGGCGGAGGGTGGCACGGTTCCCGGCTTCGGGTCGATGGGCAGCAAGCGGTCCAGTCCCACAAGCTGCTCGTAGAGGAACGCGGCTTGCAGCAATGCCGCCTCGCCGCGTGGCTTGCCGACGAGCTGCAGACCGACCGGCCGCCCGTACTGGTCGAAGCCACAGGGCACGGCGATCGCGGGGCTTCCCGCGACGGTGATCGCCGAGTTCAGCGTCGAACCCGCCATATAGTTCTCCAGCTTCCTGCCGGCGATCGTCTCGGGCGCCCGCAGGTTCACGTCGAACGCGGCGGTCGGCGCGCCCGGCGTCACGAACAGGTCGTAGGTGCGGAAAAATTCGACGAGGCGCCGGAACAGCGCGGCGCGCTCGCGCTCTGCCCAGGCGAGCCGGCTGGTCGTCTGTTTGAGCCCGAGCTCCGTGTTCCAGATGATGTCCGGCTTGAATTTGTCGCGATGCTGCTCGATCTGCAGCTCGCGGTCGACGACGAACTGCTGGCTGCGAAAAGCCATGAAGACCTCGTCGACCGGTCCGAAATCCGGCGAGACCTCCTCGACGATGCAGCCGAGATCTTCGAACCGGCGCGCCATCCTGGTGCAGATTTCGCGGACCTCGCGGTCGAGCGCGAAACGGCCGCCGAAATCGGCGCTGAAGGCCACGCGCCTGGGCGCAGTCGGCTTGGCCAGCGCCGCGCCGAACGAGGTGACCGGCGCATCGAAGGTCATCGGGTCCTCGGGGCAGAATCCCGCCATCGTGTCGAGGAACAGCGCGAGGTCGGCCACATTGCGCGCCATCGGTCCCTGCACCGATTGCGGCGACCAGAGATTGTTGGAGGTGCCGCGCGTCACGCGCCCCGGCGACGGGCGCAGGCCGACCGTGGAGCAATAGGTGCCGGGACGCCGCAGCGAGCCGCCATGATCCGAGCCGTGGGCCAGCCAGACCTCGCCGGTCGCGACGGAGACCGATCCTCCGCCAGTGGAGCCGCCGCAGGTCAGCGAGGTGTTCCATGGGTTGCGCGTGCGCCCGAACACCTCGTTGAACGTGCTGCCGCCCGCGCCGAATTCCGGGGTGTTCGACTTGGCGACGACGATGCCGCCCTTGCGTTCGATCCGTTCGACCAGCGGGTGCGACTTCGTGGGGACGTGGTCCGCGTAGATCGGCGAACCGTAGGTCGTGCGCACGCCCGCCACATCGGTGAGGTCCTTGATCGAGACAGGCAGGCCGGCCAGCCAGCCGGCTTCCCCTGCCGCCTCGCAGGCCGCACCCCCTGCCATGACCCGCTTCGCATGGTCCCGCGCGCGATCGAGGCAAAGCGTCGGCAGCGCATTGACGGCCGGCTCCACCTCCGCGATGCGGCCGGCGGCGGAGTCGATGAGGTCGAGCGGCGTCACTTCCTTCTTCTTCAGGAGGGACACGGCCTCGACGGCCGAAAGACGCCAAAGCTCTTTACTCATCGGAACCCCCGCAACTTCTCCGGCCCTCGGACAATGCTGGCCGCATGCCGCCAGCCTACACCGCGAGACGCCCCGGTGTCCGCCGCCGCTGCGCCATGTAGAGAATGCCGAGCAGCATCAGGTTCAACAGGTTGAAGGCGAGCGCCGACTGGAACGCCGACACGTAGGACAGCGTCGCATCGAAGATGTAGCCGCCCAGCCAACCGCCCGATGCCATGCCGGCCATGGCGAACAGCATCACGATGCCCAGCCGCCAGCCGGCGATGGTCGGCCCGTAGAGGAAGCGGAGATTGAGGGCATACCCCTGGACGATGGCGATGAAGGGAATGCCGTGCAGCAGCGACAGGGCATAGATGCCGCCGATGTTGCGCACATACAGGAATCCGAAGAGCGAGCCGATCTGGACGACCGAGCAGAGCAGGCTCACGGGAAGCGGCCCGATCCGTTGCGCCAGCCTCGCCATCACGAAGGTCGCCACGATGGCCGACAGCAACACCAGCGACACCGCCTCGGTGCCGCGCGCGGCGGGATATCCGAGATCGCCGCAGAACGCGACCATGTGGACGAAGGGAATGGCCATGGCCGTGCAGCAGCAGAAGCCGGCCAGCGACAGGAGGATCATGATGGTCGCGGATGGCAGCGGCAGCGGGACCTTCTCTTCGCGTCGACGGCCGCCCGGGCCGCGCAGCGCAGGCGCCGGCCTGACGTACAAGGCGCCCAACAGCAGCAGGACACCCGAGACGAGACCGTAGATCACCAGCGTCTGCCGCCAGCCCAAATCGGGCAGAAGCACGCGGTACACCTGAGGCCAGACGGAACCTGCGATTGCCGGACCGATCGAGATGATCGCGACCGCCATGTTGCGGTGGCGGTCGAACCAGCCCTGCACGTTGTTCATCGCCGGCGTGAAGGTGCCGGCATTGCCGAGGAAACCCAGCAGGAGCGCATAGCCGGCGTAAAGCGGCAGCTCGCCGCCGCTCGACGCGACGAAGCCGCCGATGGCGATGCAGACTCCCGCGATCAGGAGCGGTATCCGCGGGCTGGTGCGATCCGCCAGCCAGCCCATGAACACGCCGCCCACCCCCATGCCGAAGAAACCGACCATGTAGGCGAAGGACGGCACGGCGCGCTGGTCACCGAAATCGGCGGCCATCTCCTTGAGCCCCACCATGGGGAGGTAGATACCGCCGCCGCCCAGCGCCACGCATCCCATCGAGACCAGCGCCAGGCGCCAGGCGTACAGGCTGTCCACGCCCTCGCGAGGGACCGGACCAGTCACTCCCGCGCCAACGCCGCCGATGCCGCGGCGGTGGCGTCGAGCACCTGATCGTCGTCCATCAGCACGGTCACCTTGCGCAGCTTGCCCGTGAAAGAGAACGGCGCTTCGTAGTGCGAGACCGGGCTCGAGCGGTCGCGGCCGATATCGAGGCCGGACCACGAGATGAAGCTTACGAAGCCGTTCTGCGTGTCGAAGCTGCCGGCCGGCTCGCCGTCGATCAATATCGTCGCGAGGTTGCGGCCTTCCTTGCGCCGCATGCGGATGCCGAGCCGCCGATTGCCGGCCGGCACGGGCCTGTCGGAGACGATCAGGTGATGCTCGCCGCCGATATTCATGTCGTAGCAGAGCCTTCCGTCCTTGACGTAGAGCGAATAGCCCGTGGTGGCATCGCCATGGGCGATCAGCACGCCTTCGGTCGTCGCGCCATCGACGTGGACGTCGGCCTCGATCGTGTAGGTGCGGTTGCGCACGTCGGGCGCCACGTCGGTCGGCACATGGCCCATGCCCGCATGGAACACGAAGCGGTTGCGCGGCCCGTGGAAGCGCTTGGCATTGTCGGCGAAGCGCGGCGCGAAGCGATCGTCGAGCGGCAGCACCTTGTGCGCCTCCGCCTGGCGCCACCATTCCTCGATCATCGCCTTCAGACGTTCCGGCTCCTGCCCGGCGAGATCGTTGGTCTCGTTGAAGTCCCGGTCGAGATGGTAAAGCTCCCACTTGTCGTTGGCGAAATCGGCACCCGGCGGATGGAAGGAAACCGCCTTCCATCCGTCCTGCACCAGGCCGCGATGGCCGAACATCTCGAAATATTGCGGCTTGGCCTTCGACCTGGCCTTGCCGTTCTTCAGGCTCTTCGCGAAGCTCGTGCCTTCGATCGGCATCTGTTTCACGCCGTTGACGACCTTGGGCGGCTTCACGCCGACGACGTCCAGCAACGTCGGGACGAGATCGCTGGCATGGCAGAATTGGTGGCGCAGTTCGCCCCGCGCGGCGATGCCCTTGTCCCAGGCCATCACCAGCGGGTCCCGGATACCGCCGCCATGGGTATTCTGCTTGTAGCGGCGCAGCGGCGTGTTGGCCGCCATCGCCCAGCCCCACGGGAAGTTCGAGTGGGTATCGGGCCCGCCGATATCGTCGATGCGCGCGATTTTCTCCTCGAGAGACTCGCGGCGGAGATTGTAGGGGCCCATGGCATTGATCATGCCGAAGGGACCGCCTTCCTGGCTGGCGCCGTTGTCGGACATGACGATGACCAGCGTATCGTCGAGCTGGCCGGCGCTTTCCAGGAAGGCCATCAGGCGGCCGATATGCTGGTCGGCATGGTCGAGCATGGCGGCGTAGGCGGACTGCAGGCGCGTGAACATGCGCCGCTCCGGCTCGGCGACCTCGGCCCACGGCCGGACGGAATCGTTGCGCGGGGGCAGCTGCGTCCCCTTCGGCACGATGCCCATGTCGATCTGGCGCGCCAGGCGCCGCTCGCGCTCGACGTCCCATCCTCCGGCAAAGACCGGATCGTATTTGGAGATCAGGTTGAAGGGCGCCTGATGGGGGGCGTGGCAGGCCCCGAAGGCCAGCCAGGTGAGCCAGGGCGTCTCGGCATTGTCCGCGACATGGTCCGCGAGGTAGCGAATCGCCTGGTCGACCAGGTCCGACGTCAGGTGATAGCCCGTGGCGAAGGTGCCCGGCGGATCGACGGGCGTGTTGTCGCGCACCAGCTCCGGCGCATACTGGTCCGTCTCGGCGTCCATGAAGCCGTAGTAGCGATCGAAGCCGCGGCCGAGCGGCCAGCCGTCGAACGGGCCCGTTGCGCCCGACTCGGTAAGAGGCGTCACATGCCACTTGCCGAGCATGTAGTTGCGGTAGCCATGGGGCCGCAGCATCTCGGCGATGGTGCCGGCCTCCTTCGATATCTTGCCGCGGTAACCGGGATATCCCGAATCGAAATTCGCAAGGCAGCCGACGCCGACCGAATGATGGTTGCGGCCCGTCAGCAACGCGGCCCGGGTCGTCGAGCACATGGCCGTCGTGTGGAAGCCGGTATAGCGCAGGCCGCGTCCGGCCAGGGCATCGATGTTGGGCGTGGCGATCGGCGAGCCATAGCAGCCGAAGTCGGAGAACCCGACATCGTCGAACAGGATGACCAGGATATTGGGCGCCCCTGACGGCCGCTTCGGTGACTCGGGCCAATAGGGTTGCGAGTCCTGCACCGTCTTGCCGATCCTGCCGTGCTTCTGGCCAGCGTCCGTCATGCGTTTCCCTTTCGTTGGCCGAACTTGTCCGATACTTGCCCGCCCCGATCAACCTTGTCGCGCTTCATGGCGCGCGTTAGGGAACGTCATGGCTCACTTCACATCCGGCGGGCTCCAGCTCGCCTACGATGCATTCGGCCCGGCCGATGCCCGGAAGGCCATCGTCCTCGTCCATGGCTTCTCGGCCAACCGCCAGGAAAACTGGAAGCGCATGGGCTGGTACGACGCCATCGCCGCCAAGGGACTGCGCGGCCTCGCCCTCGACAACCGCGGCCACGGCGAGAGCGACAAGCCCCATGACCCGCTGCAGTATGACCGCGAGGCGATGGCAAACGACATCTTCGCGTTGCTCGACCACGAAGGCATCGAGCGGGCGCACGTGCTGGGCTTCTCGATGGGCGCTCACATCGCCCTGACGGCGGCGCTGATCGAGCCCGGCCGGATCGATCATCTCGTCGTCGCCGGCGTCGGCGCCAGAATGTTCGACCCGCCACGCGAGGAAGGCGCCATGGCCGCGGCAATGGAAGCGGAAGACCCGGAGGGCATCGCCGACCCGATGCTGCGCAGCTTCCGCGACTTCGCCGACGAGCAGAAGGAAGACCGGCTTGCGCTGGCGGCCTGCTCGCGCGGCGCGCGGTTGCCTCTGACGCCCGACAGCCTCGCCGCCATCCGCCGTCCGGCGCTGGTCGTTGCCGGGGCACGGGACCAGCTCGCCGGTCCGCCGCAAGGTCTGGCCGACGCCATTCCCGGCGCCAAGGCGGCGACGCTGCCGGGTTGCGACCATTTCTCGTGCATCGGCCATCCGCTCTTCAAGGCCACCGTCTTCGACTTCTTCGACGGTTGGCTGGAGTAGCGCCATGGCGCGGGTACCGTTCAAGCGCATCCGCGAGCGCGCCGCCAGGCGCAAGGGCGGCGAAAAAGCCCTGGCGTCGCTGCTGCCGAAGAAGCCGAACAACAAACAGCTCGCAAAGCTTGCCGACGATCGCGTGCTGGCCGAGATGGCGCGGCGCGTTTTCTCGGCGGGGTTCGTCTGGAGCGTGATCGACCAGAAATGGCCGGGCTTCGAAGAGGCGTTCCTGGGCTTCGACTCCAAGCGGCTGCTGTTCCAGCCCGCCGAGTTCTGGCACGGGCTCGCCTCCGACAAGCGCATCGTGCGCAATCCGCAGAAGATCAAGTCGGTCCGCGACAATGCGAAGTTCGTGAGCGACATCGCGCGCGAGCACGGCAGTTTCGGCAGGTTCCTCGCGACATGGCCCGCCGACGACCAGATCGGCCTGATGGAACTGCTGGCCAAGCGCGGCGCCCGGCTGGGCGGCAATACGGGCCAGTATCTCCTGCGGTTCCTCGGCCGTGATTCCTTCATCCTGACCGGCGACCTGCTGGCCTGCCTGCGCGACGCCGGCGTGCCGATCGGCGAGAAGGGCACCTCGAAGAAGGATCTCAGGCTCGCCCAGGCGCAGATCAACGAATGGGCAGCCGAGAGCGGACTGCCCCTGACGCATGTCTCGCGCATCTGCTCGCTGTCGATCGGCGAGAACCACCCATCCGAACGGCTTCGCGAGATCATGCAGACATGACCGATATCCTTCTCATCAATCCGAACACCACGATTTCGATCACGGACCTCGTGCTACGCACGGCGCAGGGCTTCGCACGGAAGGGCACGCGCCTGCGCGCGGTGAGCGGCGCTTTCGGGCCGCGCTACATCGCCTCCCGCGCCGCCTATGCCGTGGCCGGTCACGCGGCCCTCGACGCCTTTGCCAACGACAAGGGCCCCAAGGACGCGGTCGTCCTCGCCTGCTTCGGCGATCCCGGTCTTGCCGCCCTGAAGGAGGTCAGCCCGGTCCCCGTCGTCGGCATGGCAGATGCGTCGATCCTGCAGGCCTGCGCCCTCGGCCAGCGCTTCTCCATCGTCACGGGCGGCGAACGCTGGCAGTCGATGCTGCAGGAGTTCGTCGCCAGCCATGGCCTGTCCTCCCGGCTGGCTTCCGTTCGCACGGTGGCGCCGACCGGCGCAGCCATCGCCAGCAACCCGAAGGCCGCGCTCGCGATGCTCGCAGAAGGCTGCAATGCCTGCGTCAAGGAGGATGGCGCCGACGTTGTCATCCTCGGCGGCGCGGGCCTCGCCGGCCTCGCGGCACGGCTCGCGGCAAAGGTCGAAGTCCCTCTTCTCGATGGGGTCGCTTGTGCGATCTCGATGGCCGAGGATCTCGCGCTGCAGAAGCCTGTCAAGGCGAGAAAGGGCACCCTCGCCCGCCCCGCGCCCGTGGACAGCATCCACCTCTCCAAAGGCCTCGCAAAGCTGCTCGGATCGCCGTAGGGTCCCGGCCCATGCGGTTGGTCAGCTTTCGCCATGCCGGCATGCGCAAGTTCGGCGCGGCCGTCGACGGCGGCATCGTCGATCTGTCAGCGCGGACCGGCGAACGCTGGCCCGGCCTGCGCGCAGCCATAGCCGGCAAGGCCCTCGAGGAACTCGCGGCGACCGCCAAGGGCGTCGCTGCGGACCTCGGGCTCGACGAGGTCGAGTTGCTGCCGGTCATCCCCGATCCGGACAAGATCCTTTGCATCGGCCTGAACTATGCCAGTCATGTCGGCGAGGTCGGCCGCGAGATGCCGACCGTGCCCAGTGTTTTCTCGCGCCTGCACAACACGCTGGTTCCCCATGGCGGCTCCATCGTGCGGCCGCGCGCCTCGATAGACCTCGACTTTGAAGGCGAGCTGGCGGTGATCGTCGGCGAGCGCTGCCGGCATGTCTCGCGCGCCAGCGCCCTCTCCGTGGTCGCAGGCTACACCTGCTTCATCGACGGCAGCATCCGGGACTTCCAGAAGCATTCCGTGACGGCAGGGAAGAATTTTCCTGCGACCGGACCGCTCGGCCCCTGGATGGTGACGACGGACGTGATCGCCGATCCGCAGCGGCTCGATCTGACCACGCGCCTCAACGGCGAGGTGGTCCAGCAAGACACGACCGAACACATGCTGTTCGATGTCGCGACCATCATAGAATACCTTTCGACCATCACCTGGCTCGAACCGGGTGACATCATCGCCACGGGCACGCCGGACGGCGTGGGCGCCGGCCGCAAGCCGCCGCTCTGGATGAAGGCCGGCGACCGCATAGAAGTCGAGATTTCCGGGATAGGGAGCCTGGCCGCAAATGTCGTCGACGAGTGATCCGTTTGTCCTGCCGGCCCAGACGGGCGGCACCAGCAGGTGGAACCGCGAAGCCAAGGTGATCGCCCTCATCGCGATCGCCCATTTCGTCAGCCACGTCCACATCATGCTCCTGCCGCCATTGTTCGGCGAGGTACGCGAAGCCTTCGGCGTCAGCTACATCCAGATCGGCCTGGCCCTCACCGCCTTCAACGTCGCGTCCGCGCTGCTCCAGACGCCGGCCGGCTTTCTCGTCGACCGCATCGGACCGCGACTGATGCTCACGGGTGGTCTTGCGCTCGGCGGCGTCGCCATCGTCGCGGCGGCGATGCTTCCGGGTTACTGGACCTTCGTCATCGCCTACGGCTTCCTCGGCCTCGCCAACACGGTCTACCACCCAGCCGACTATTCCATCCTGTCGGCGACCGTGGACGCCAAGCGGATCGGCAAGGCCTTCTCGATCCACACCTTCGCCGGCTATCTCGGCTCGGGCGTCACGCCCGCGATGGTGCTGGCCTGCGCGGCCATCTGGGGTTGGCGCGGCGCCTTCCTGTTCGCGGCCGGACTCTCCTTCGCGACCGCGCTGCTGCTGATCGTGGCCGGCAGCGTGCTGCCGCGTGTCGTGCACAAGCCTGGCCAGGAGCCCGCCAAAGGGGCCGCAAAAGTCGGCCTCGACCTGCTGCTCAGCGCGCCTGTGCTGCGCAACCTGCTGTTCTTCTTCTGCCTCGCCATGGCCAATGGCGGCATCCAGACCTTCACCGTCGTCGGCATGGGCGCGATCCACGACACGCCCTTCTCGGTCGCCAACGTGGCGCTCTCCGGCTTCCTGCTGTGCAGCGCCGGCGGGGTGCTCCTGGGCGGCATCATCGCCGACCGGACGCCGCATCACGAGCGCGTGGCGGCGATCGGCTTCGCCTGCACGTCGACGATGGCGATCCTGATGGCATATGTGAACATGCCGGCGGCCGTCCTGATCGGCGTCATGTCGGTCGGCGGCCTCCTGAACGGGGTCATCCAGCCCTCGCGCGACATGATGGTGCGGGCCGTCACGCCGCCCGGCTCGTTCGGCAAGGTGTTCGGTTTCGTCTCGACCGGCTTCAACCTCGGCGGCATGGTCGCCCCGCTCCTCTATGGCTGGCTGATGGACCGCAGCGAGCCGCGCGCGATCTTCCTGATCGTCACAGGCTTCATCCTGCTCGCGCTCCTGACCGCCATCACCCGACGTAAACCGGAAGGCTCCCCGACATGGACTCGCTGACCCCGACCATCCAGACCGTTTCCAAGGAAGAAGCGCTGCGCCGGCGTTACGGCGCGGATGCGATTCCGCCGGCCGGCCCGTGGAACGACACGATCGGCGTCATGCTCGCTCACCGCTCCGTGCGCGGCTACCGCCCCGAGCCACTGCCCGAGGGCGCGCTGGAGACGATGATCGCAGCGGCCCAGTCGGCCGCGACCAGTTCCAACCTTCAGCTCTGGTCGGTGGTGGCCATTTCCGATCCCGAGAAGAAGAAGGTCCTGGCCGGGATCGCCGGCAACCAGAAGCATATCGAGCAGTGCCCTCTTTTCCTCGCTTGGGTGGCCGACATGTCGCGTAACGAGCGACTCGGCGAGGCGGAGCAGGTACCGCTCGACACACTCCCCTGGACGGAGACTTTCATGGTCGCGTGCATCGACGCGGCTCTTGCGGCGCAGAATGCCGTGACGGCAGCGGAATCGATCGGACTTCGTACGGTCTATATCGGGGCCATGCGCAACGATCCGGTGCGGGTGGCCGAACTGCTAGATCTTCCGCCGCGCGCCTTCGTCGTGTTCGGACTCTGCGTCGGCTTCGCAGAGGAGAAGGCACAGGGCGAGGTCAAACCGCGGCTGCCCCAATCGACGGTCCTGCACCGCGAGCGCTACGACGACGCGCCGGAGAAGTCGGACAGGCCGACCTACGACGCGGAGATGACGCGCTTCTCGCAGCGCAACGAGATGCAGGCCGCGACCTGGACGCAGCGCGTCCTGAACCGCATGGGACCGGTCAAGTCGATGAACGGCCGCGAGCGCATCCGGGCCGCCCTTGCGAAGCTTGGCTTCGACATTCGCTGATTCCGGCACACGGCGGCCTTCCGCAGAATTACACCGGCCGGCCTTCGAGCCTGAGCGCGGCCAGCACGCGCGCGAGCACCGGGGACGGATTTCCCGGTCGCCATAGGGCCGACGTCTCGGCGTAAAGGGCCGCATCCTTGATGGCGATGAACTTCACCCCCGGGAAGCCGGAGGCAGCCAGCGTGCTGGGCACCGCCGACACCCCCGCGCCCACGGACACGAGGCTCAGGATGGTCAGAAGGTTGCGCGGCAGGTGAGGCGGTATATGCGGGCTGATGCCCGCCTGGCGGCACGCCGATACGATGCTGTCGTAGAAGATCGGCGACATGTGGCGGAGCGGCAGCACGAGGTCGTCGCCGGCGAATTCAGAGAGCGACACTCTTCTTCTTGAGGCCAGGGGATGGGCCTCCGGGAGGGCCATCACGATCCTGTCGCGCACGATCAGATGCGCCACGAGGCCCGGATGCTGGGGCGGGGCATGCAGGAAGGCTATGTCGATCTTGTCCTCGCGGAGCGCCTCTACCTGCTCCGAAGAACTCATTTCCTGCCACAGCACCGTGACACCGGGAACGCCGCGCGAGATGCGGGAAAAAATCTTGCGGACCGGCGTGAACACCGAAGACGTGATGAAGCCGGCCCGCAGGTACCCACTGTTGCCGCCATCGGCCCGCTGCACGATGTGGCGCAGCCCATCCGCGTGCGTCACCAGCCGACGCGCCTCGTCCAGCAGCGCGCTCCCGGCCTCCGTGATCCGGACGGATCGCTTGGTGCGGTTGAAGAGCGACGTCCCCAGTTCCTCCTCGAGCGCCTTGATATGCTGGGTCAGAGGCGGCTGGGAGATGTTCAGCCGCTTCGCCGCACGGCCGAAATGAAGCTCTTCCGCAACGGCGAGGAAGCAGCGCAGCGACCGAAGGTTCATGCCTGATACCGAGATCCTATTAATCTCATATGAAAAATATAATTCAAAAATAACGGAAGGAGTCGAATTCTCGCCGTCGGAGGAAACGACATGATCACAAGACGGACGGCGCTCGGCGCCGCGCTGCTGCTCGCCCACGCCCGAGGCGTCGCCGCCCAGGACTATCCCGACCGGCCGATCAAGCTGGTGATCCCGTTCACGCCGGGCGGCGTGACCGACAATATCGGCCGTGTCTATGGCGAGCGCATGGGCCGCGAACTGGGACAGCAGTTCGTCATCGACAACCGCGCTGGCGCCAACGGGCGGATCGGCACCGATGCCGTCGCCAAGGCGGCGCCGGATGGTTACACGCTGCTGCTGGGCGGCATCGGCGCCCTGACGATCCATCCGAACATGATGTCGCTGCCGTACGACCCGGTGAACGATTTCATCCCGATCAGCCTCGTCGCGACCAACGACGTGGTGATCGTCATCAACCCCAAGCTGCCCCCCAAGACGCCGGCGGAATTCTTCGCCTATTGCAAGGCCCACTCCGGCAAGCTGCAATACGGTTCGTCGGGCATCGGCGCCCCCACGCACCTCGCGGCCGAACTCTTCAAAAGCCGTGTCGGCTTCGACATGACGCATGTGCCCTATCGCGGCGACAGCGCCGCCGTGATGGACGTCGTGAGCGGCACCGTGGACATGAGCTTCTCGACGATCTCGGCCACGATCTCGCTGATCCGCGCCGGCAAGCTGCGCGCCATCGCCATGACGGGCCTGGTCCGCTCGCAGTCCCTGCCCGACGTGCCGACGCTCGACGAGGCAGGCCTCAAGGGCTTCAACGCCGACACCTGGGTCGGCCTGTTCGCGCCGGCACGCACGCCGGACGCCATCGTCCAGCGCCTCTCCGCGGCAAACCAGGCCACCTTGAAGGATCCCGAGGTCCGGGCAAAGCTGATCGCCGGGGGCAACAACATCGTCGGCAACGACCCTGCACAATTCCGCGCCTTCCTGGCGGAGGAAACGAAGAAGTGGGGCGACGTGATCCGGGCCGGCAACATCAAGGCGGATGGCTGACCGGCTGCTCGCAGCGTTCGGCACAGCCAGGCGAGGGGAGGCAATCGGATGACCGGCACGGTTCTCTTCGAGACCATCGGCAAGGTCGCTGTCATCACGCTCAACCGGCCGGAGAAACGCAACGTCGTCAACACGGAGATGCGCGACGGCGTTCTGGCGGCATGGCGCCGCTTCGAGGCCGCGACCGATCTGCGCGTGGCCATCCTCACGGCTGCGGGCGACAAGGCATTCTGCGCCGGCCGCGACCTCGGTGAAGCGGCGAGCGGCCATGGCCATGGATTCATCCCGATCCTGCGCGACGAAGTGCAGGTCTCGAAGCCCGTGATCGCCGCCGTCAATGGCGCGGCGATCGGCGGGGGCTGCTTCCTCGCACTATCGTGCGACCTGTGCGTGGCCGCCGAGCATGCGACCTTCGCCTTGACGGAGGCCCGCGTCGGACGCGCGCCGATCTACGCATTCTGGCTGAATGCCATGGTGCCGCAGAAAGTGGCCCTCGAAATCGCGATGACCGGCAATTCGATCACGGCGCGCCGCGCCTACGAACTGGGGCTCGCGAACCATGTAGTCCCGGGCGACCATCTCATGGAGCGCGCCATGGGACTCGCGGCCGATCTTTGCGACGCCGCCCCGCTCAGCGTCGCCGCGACCAAGGCCATGATCTACGAGACAGCCGGCTTGCCGCCGACGGAAGCGATGGCCGCCGCCCTCGCCCGCTTCCAGCCGGTGTTCGATAGCGAGGACGCGCTGGAGGGCATGCGTGCCTTCCGCGAGAAGCGCCGTCCGCAATGGAAGGGCCGATAGGAGAAGACGATGCCTTTGCTCACCGAAATACGCGGCCACGTGGCCGTCCTCACCCTCAGCCGCCCGGATGCCCGGAACGCCTGGGACGAGGATTTCAACGAGGGTCTCGAAAAGGTTCTCGCCGACCTCGAGCAGAACCACGAGGTCCGCTGTGTCGTGCTGACCGGCGACGAGAAGGGCGCGGCGTTCTCGGCCGGCGCCAATCTCGCCGACACCGAGACGCATACCGTGGCATCGCCGGCGGCCTTCGTCACCGGCATCCCTCACTGGCGCAAGTTCGTCGCCAACCTCCTCACCGACTTTCCCAAGCCGGTCATCGCCGCCGTCAACGGCTACGCCATCGGGATCGGCTGCATCGCGACCTACTGCTGCGACCTCATCGTCGCCTCGGAGCGCGCCGAGTGGCGCCTGCCGCAGGTCCGCCTGGGCATCATGCCGGCCTATGGCGGCGCCGTGCGGCTGGCGCGCTGGGTCGGCAAGGGCAATGCGATGCGCGCCGCCCTCGGATATCCGATCGACGCGCAGGAGGCCTATCGCATCGGCCTCGCGCAATGGCTGGTACCGCATGAAGATCTGATGGAACGCGCCCTCAAGGTCGCCAACGAGATCGCCGAGCTGCCGCCCCTGGCCGCGCGCATCGCCAAGGAGTCGCTGACCAAGGGCCTCGACATCCCGAACATCCAGGATGCTTCCGAGGTCGACGTCTACCGCTTCATGGCCCTCAGCCAGACGGAAGATTCCAAGGAGGCGCATCGCGCGTGGCGCGAGAAGCGCAAGCCGGCGGTGAGGGGCCTCTGACGTGACGGTCTTTTCGGGAGTTCGCGTCCTCGACCTCAGTCGCGTTCTGGCCGGCCCGTCGTGCGGCCAGCTGCTTGCTGATTTCGGCGCCGACGTGATCAAGGTCGAGGATGTCGGCGGCGACGAGAACCGCCGGTGGGCCCCCGTCGTCGACGGCGAGAGCGCCAACTATCTCAGCGTGAACCGCGGCAAGCGCGGCATGACGCTGAACCTGAAGAGCACGGCCGGCCAGGAGATCCTGGCGGACCTGGTGCGCCGCAGCGATGTGGTGATCGACAGCTTCCTTCCCGCCGTCGCCCGGCGCCTCGGCGTCGACGACGCGACGCTACGCGCCATCCGGCCGGACCTCATCCACGTCACGATCAGCGGCTACGGGCACGAGGGTCCGCTGGCGGACAAGCCCGGGTACGATCTGATGCTGCAGGCCTTCAGCGGCATGATGGCCATGACCGGCGAACGCGAGGGCGGCCCGACCCGCGCCGGTGCCTCCTTCATCGACATGGCGACCGGCATGCTGGCCTTCTCGGGTGTGTCGGCGGCCCTGTATGGGCGACTGGCCGGTCGCGCCGACGGCCAGCATATCCGCGTCTCCCTGTTGGAAACGGCAGTCGCGCTGCTGGGCTATCACATCCCGGCCTACACCCTCGCCGGCAAGCTGCCGCCGCGCGACGGCTCCGGCGTCTGGCATATCGTGCCCTACCAGGCCTTTGCGACCAAGGACGGGCATGTCCTTGCCGGCGCGACGAACGACGCGGCATGGCAGCGGCTGTGCAACGCGATCGGCGCCACGGCGCTGGCAGCCAACCCGGCCTATGCGACCACCACGCAACGGATTGCCGAGCGCGACACCATCATCCCGGCCCTGTCGGACATCTTCGCGACGCGGCCCACCGCAGAATGGGTCGAGCGGCTCGACCGCGCCAACGTGCCCTGCTCGCCGGTCAACGACATCGCCCAGGCGCTGGCGCATCCGCAGGTCGAGGCCATGCAGATGGTCCTGGACGTCGCCGGCAGGCCCGGCGGACCGCTGCGGCTCGCCGGCGTGCCGCTCAACCTGTCCGTGACGCCGGCCCGCCCCGGCGGACCGCCCCCGCACCTCGGCGAGCACACGAATTCCATCCTCAAGGAAGAACTGGGTCTCGACGAAACCCGCATCGAGGCCTTGCGGAAAGAAGGAGCAATATGAGCGGCAAGATCGATCTCACGCGCGACGGCGGCGTGGCGACCCTCTGGATCGACAATCCGGCACACCGAAATGCGCTGAACAACGACCTTATCGAAGCTCTCACGGGTCACTTCCGGGATCTGTCGGCCGATGCTTCCTGCCGGGTCGTCGTGGTGCGTGGGCGCGGCGGGATTTTCTGCGCCGGTCGCGAACTGCGCGACCTGCGCTCTCTTCAGGATGCCGACAACACCACTGTCGTGGCGACCTACGAGAAGCTGAAGGCGCTCAACGAGGCAGTCTGGTTCTGCCCCAAGCCGACCGTCGCGGTCATCGAGAAGTATGCTTTCGGCGCGGGCGCGACGCTGAGCAGCTGGTGCGACATCGCCCTCGCCGAGGAGACAGCTCTCTTCGCCTATCCGGAAGTGCATCACGGCTTCCCGCCGTCGCCGGCCCTGATGGCGCTGTTTCTCGCGGTCGGCCGCAAGAAGGCGATGGAGCTGGTGCTGACCGGCCGCCGCATCGACGCGCGCGAAGCCGACCGCATCGGTCTCGTCACCCGTGCGGTGCCCGCCTCGGATCTGCAGGCGGATCTCGACCGTCTCCTCGCCGGGCTGCAGCGCAGTGGGCCGGATGCCGTGAAGCGGACCAAGGAATTCATCTGGCTCAGCGACGAGGCGGGCCATCGTTCCGCCATGGCGAGTGCCGTGGACAGCATCAGCCTGGGCCTTGCCAGCCCCCAGGCGCGCGAAGGCATCGCGGCATTCTTCGACAAGCGTACACCGAATTGGTGACAGGAAACGACGACAAGGAGGAAACACCATGAACAGACGCACCCTGCTGGGCAGCAGCGCCCTTGTCGGAATCTCCACGCTCGGCTTCGCGGCCCGGGCCCAGGAGAAGTTCCCATCGCGGCCGATCAGGCTCGTGGTTCCGTTCCCACCAGGAGGTCCCACCGACGTTCTCGGCCGGCGGTATGCGGAACGTCTGGCTGCCGTGCTCGGCCAGCCGGTGGTGGTGGAGAACAAGGCCGGTGCCGGCGGCACTGTTGGGGCGGATCTCGTCGCGAAGTCGAAGCCCGACGGCTACACGATCCTGGTCGGCTCGTCCTCGACCCAGGTGACGAGCCCCCTCCTGATGCCGAATCCGCCCTATCACCCGGTCAAGGACTTCACGCTGTTCATCATCGGGGCGGTGCCCATGGTGATCGCCTGCAATCCCGACTTGCCAGTCAAGACGCTGCCCGAGCTCGTGGCGCTGCTGAAGGCCAACCCGGACAAATACCGCTACAGCTCGTCCGGCATGGGCAGCATCAACCATCTGGGCGGCGAACTCTTCAAGCTGAAGGCGGGCAACCTCGTGTCGATGCACGTGCCCTACCGCGGCAACAGCCCCGCATTGCAGGCCGCGCTTAGCGGCGAGGTCAACTGGCTGCTCGACACGGTCGGCACCTCGCTGGGGCACTACAAGTCGGGCAAGCTGCGCTATCTCGCGATCTGCGCCGACAAGCGCTCCGACGTCATCCCCGATGTCCCGACGACCGCCGAATGCGGCCTGCCCGACGTGCTGGTCTCGACCGTGAACCCGGTCGGTATGCCCGCGGCGACCCCTGCGGATATCGTGAAGGCCTACGCCGACGCCACACGCCGGATCGTCGCCGACGAGAAGTTCCAGGCCGACCTTCGCGCCATCTCGATCGAGCCCATGACCGACACCGATGCGGCGAAGTCGGCCGCCTACTTCACCGCCGAGATGGAACGGTGGGAGCCGATCATCAAGGCAAGCGGCGCCAAGATGGAATAGCCGGAGGCAGGACGCCGGTGTTGCCGCACCGGCGTCAATCCGTGTGGCGCGTCAGCCGTTCGGGACCAGCACCTGGCGCACCGTCGCCACGTCCTGGAGACGGTCGAATCCCTCGTTGAGCTGGTCGAAGCCGATGCGCTGGCTCACCATCCGGTCGACCGGCAGCTTCCCCTGCTGATAGAGCGCGATGAATCTGGGAATATCCCGCACCGGCACGCAGCTTCCCATGTACGAGCCCTTGATCGTCTTTTCTTCGCTGACGAGCTGGCTCTGCTTGAAGGAAAAGTCGGCGGCGATGGGCGACAGGCCGGCCGTCACCGTCGTGCCGCCCCAGCGCGTCACGAGATAGGCGGTTTCCATCGCCTTGATCGTCCCGGCCAGGTCGAACGCATAGTCCACACCACCATTGGTGAGATCGCGCACCTGCTGGACGTGATCGGCGTCCTTCGCGTTGACAGTGTCGGTGGCGCCCAGCTGGCGCGCCAGGCCGAGCTTGTCGTCGGAGAGATCGATGGCGACGATGCGGCCGGCGCCTGCCAGCACCGCCCCCATCAGGCCGCTCAGGCCGACGCCGCCCAGCCCGACGATGGCAACGGTGCTGCCTGGCTGGATCTGCCCGGTATTCACGACGGCACCGACACCCGTGACGACAGCGCAGCCGAACAGGGCGGCGACATCGAGCGGCAGGCTCCTGTCAATCACGACGATCGAACCGCGATCGACCACGGCATACTCGGCATAGCACGAGACGCCCGAATGGTGGTTCACCGGCTTGCCGTCGAGATGCAGGCGATGATGGCCGGACAGGAGCTGCCCCGCGGCCCGCGGCGTGATGGAGCGCTCGCAGATATAGGGACGCCCCTCCAGGCAGCGCCGGCAGCGGCCACAGCTCACGTTGAAGGTGAAGCAGACATGGTCGCCCGGCTTGACGTCTTTCACGCCCGCGCCGACCTCGACGATCTCGCCCGACCCTTCGTGGCCAAGCACGATCGGCACCGGGCGCGGCCGGTCGCCGTTTATGAGCGACAGGTCGGAATGGCAGAGGCCGCCGCCGCCCACCTTGACCAGGACTTCGCCCTCGCCGGGCGGATCGAGATCGACGTCCACGATCTGGATCGGCTTCGATGTTGCGAAAGGCCGCGGCGCGCCACAGACCGTCAGGACACCGGCTTTGACCTTCATCGTTGTTTCCTCCCGAACATGCGGTTTCGTTTCATGCCTGCCGCTAGGCTATCCCGCCATCGACGCGAACCAGCGATCCCGTGGTGAAGCCCGACCGGTTCGACGCGAGGTAGAGCGCCGCGGTGACGATCTCCTCCGGCTGGCCACTGCGGCGCAAGGCGGCGGTCGGATTCGCCTTGTGCTCGTCCGGCCATGCCTTGGACACATCGGTCAGGAAGCGGCCGGGTGAGATGGTGTTCACGCGCACCTTGGGGCCGTATTCGAAGGCGAAGGCCTCCGTGAGTGCGTTGAGAGCCGCCTTGGCGCCGGCATAGGGCGCGATCTGGGGGCGCGGCCGGAGCGCGCCCGCGCTCGACACGTTGATGATCGAGCCGCCCTCGCCCGCCGCCATCCGGCTGCCGACCAGCGACATCAACCGGAACGGACCCTTGAAATTGAGCGACACGATGCGGTCGAAAAGCTGCTCGGGCGTGTCGAGGGACGAGGGGGCCAGCGGCGAGGAGCCGGCATTGTTCACGAGGATGTCGATCTTGCCGAACGCGGCATAGGCTGCCTCGACCAGGCCATCCAGTTCGCCCCAGTTGGCGACATTGCAGGCGTAGGTCGCCGCCTTGCGCCCCATCGCCCGGACCTCTTCGGCCACCTTCTCGCAGGTCTCGATCTTGCGGCTGGTGATGAAGATGTCCGCGCCATGGGCGGCGAACGCCTTCACCATCTGATATCCGAGGCCGCGGCTGCCGCCGGTGACGAGGGCAACCTTGCCCGTGAGGTCGAAATAGTTCGTGCTCATGCGCGCGAGGATATCGGAGCCCGCCGCGCCTTGGCCATCGTGTGTAGTTGCCGGCCGCCCCGGAGCCACCGCCGGGCGGAACCCGTGCCCTTTGGCGGAGGCAGGAGGTGTAAAGGCGCTCGTCCGGCGTAGAGGCGCCGGCACTGCCCTCTCGGCGGGCGGCGGGAGGCCGCATGCGCAGACCCTGCCGCCACCTCCGGGCCTGTCGCGCGTTTGTCACATCCAGCGGCCACTTTCCGCTCCGCGCCCCAGGGAGGACAGGATGCCCACCGAAACCGACCGCCAGAAGATAGAGGACCTGGTCCACGAGGAGATCATCGACGGGCTCGACGAAGAACTCGAACTCGAGATGGGCGAGGATCTGCTCAAGGGCATCCCGGCCGCGGCAGCCTCGCCGGGCGGTCTGCCACCCCTCGACCGCAAATTCTATTTCACCGAACTGCTGCGCCTCCAGCGGGAACTCGTGAAGCTGCAGGACTGGGTGGTGGCAAGCGGCCTCAAGGTGGTCGTGCTGTTCGAGGGCCGCGACGCGGCAGGCAAGGGCGGCGTCATCAAGCGGGTCACGCAGCGCCTTAACCCTCGAATCTGCCGCACCGTCGCCCTCTCCGCCCCGAGCGAGCGGGAGCGGTCGCAATGGTACTTCCAGCGCTACGTCGCACACCTGCCCGCAGCCGGCGAGATGGTCCTGTTCGATCGCAGCTGGTACAATCGGGCCGGCGTCGAGCGTGTCATGGGCTTCTGCGGCGAATCAGACGTCGAGGAGTTCTTCCGCACGGTCCCCGAATTCGAGCGGATGCTGGTACGCTCCGGCATCGTCCTGCTGAAATACTGGTTCTCCATCACCGACGAGCAGCAGAACCTTCGCTTCCTGATGCGTATCCACGACCCGCTGAAGCAGTGGAAACTGTCGCCCATGGATCTCGAATCGCGCCGCCGCTGGGAAGATTATACCCGAGCCAAGGAAGAGATGCTGAACCGGACCCACATCGACGAGGCCCGCTGGTGGGTGGTCGAGGGCAACGACAAGAAACGAGCTCGTCTGAACTGCATCCATCATCTCTTGCAGCAGATCCCCTATCGCGAAGTCGACCACGCACCTATCGTGCTGCCGGCGCGCGAGCACCGCCCCGACTACACGCGCCGGCCCGTGCCGGCCGAACTGCACGTTCCTTCCGTTTACTGAGGCCGACTGACCCATGGACTTCTTCAGGCGTTTCACCTTCCTGATCTGCGCGCCCGCGTTCGACGCCGACGATCTCGAGGGCAATCGGTTGGCCGAGATCACCCTGTCCATCGAGAAACTGGGCTTCCAGGTCATCCGGGCCCGCCGCGTCGAAGACGCCGAGATCGCCGTCCAGACCGACGCCGCGATCGGCTGCATGGTGGTCGATTGGGGCAAGAAGGGCCTCGAGGGCAAGGCAGCGGCCCTGATCAACCTGATGCGACGTCGCGGCCTGGAAATGCCGATCGTCATCCTGGTGCGCCGCAAGCGGCTGGAAGACATCCCCGTCGAGGTCATGGACTATATCGACGGCTACATCTTCCTCTCGGAAGAGACTCCGGAATTCATTGCCAAGAACCTGGTGAGCCGTCTCAAGCAGTATGCGGAGACGCTAAAGACCCCGTTCTTCGGCGCGCTCGTGGACTATGCCGAGGAGGGCAACCAGCTCTGGACCTGCCCGGGCCACAATGGCGGCATCTTCTACAACAGAAGCCCGATCGGCAGGATCTTCGTCGAGCATCTCGGAGAAGCGGTGTTCCGCGACGATCTCGACAATTCCGTCCTCGATCTGGGCGACCTGCTGGTCCACGAGGGACCGGCCCTGAAGGCGCAGAAGGAAGCCGCCCAGATCTTCGGAGCGGAAAAGACCTACTTCGTGCTGAACGGCACGTCGTCGTCGAACAAGATCGTGCTGCAGGCGCTCGTGGCGCCGGGCGACCTGGTGCTGTTCGACCGCAACAACCACAAGGCGGCGCACCATGGCGCCCTTTTCCTGGGCGGCGGCGTGCCGATCTACCTGGAGACAGACCGCAACCCGCATGGCCTGATCGGCCCGATCTTCCACGAGGCGTTCGACGAGACGCGCATCCGCGAGAAGATCCGGGACAATCCGCTGGTTGCCGACAAGGAGGCGTGGAAGCGCGAACGGCCCTTCCGGGTCGCGGTTATCGAGCAATGCACCTATGACGGCACGATCTACGATGCCCGGGAGATCGTCGCCCGCATCGGCCATCTCTGCGACTACATCTTGTTCGACGAAGCCTGGGCGGGATTCATGAAGTTCCACCCGCTCTACAATGGCCGCTTCGCCATGGGGCTATCGGACCTCGGGCCTGACAGCCCCGGCATCATCGCGACGCAATCCGCCCACAAGCAGCTCGCAAGCTTCAGCCAGGCCTCGCAGATCCACGTCAAGGACCGGCACATCAAGGGACAGCGGCGGCGGATAGAGCATCGCCGCTTCAACGAGTTCTTCATGCTGCACGCCTCGACCTCGCCCTACTATCCGCTGTTCGCCTCGCTCGACGTCGGCGCACAGATGATGAAGGGCAAGTCCGGCGAGGTCCTGTGGGACGACACGATCCGGCTCGGCATCGAGATCCGGAAGAAGATGCGGGCGATCCGTCGCGAGTTCGAGGACAAGGAGCGCGACTTCGCCCGGCGCTGGTTCTTCGAGCCCTTCATCCCGGACCGCACCGTGTCGGGCGGCCGGGAGATGGCGTGGGAAGAGGTGCCTACCGACGAGCTGGCGAGCAATGCGAAACACTGGGAACTGGCGCCGGGCGCGCGCTGGCATGGCTTCCAGCGGACGGCTCCCGGCTACGCGATCACCGATCCCAACAAGCTGATCGTCCTGACACCCGGCTTCAACCGCGAGACCGGGCGCTATGCCGGACACGGCGTCCCCGCCCCGGTAGTCGCCCAGTATCTCCGCGAGAACCAGATCGTGCCGGAGAAGAACGACCTGAACTCGCTGCTTTTCCTGCTGACGCCGGGCGTCGAATCGAGCAAGGCAGGCACCCTCTTGAGCGCCCTGGTCGCCTTCAAGAAGCTGCACGACGACAATGCGCGGCTCGACGACGTGATCGGCGAGTTCGTGCGCCGCCGGCCGAACCGCTACTCCGGCTTGCGGCTGCGCGACCTCTGCGCCGACATGCATGCCTTCTTCCGCGATTCCTCGGTGAGCACGCTGCAGCGCGCTCAATTCGCCCCCGAGCATCTGCCCGTGCCGGCCATGCCTCCTCAGGAAGCCGTGCAGCGGCTGGTCCGCAACGACGTGGACTATGTGCCGATCTCGGAAGCACATGGCCGGATCGCGACCACCATGTTCGTGGTCTATCCGCCCGGCATCGCCAGCATCGTGCCGGGCGAACGGCTCGACGAGCGGGCACGGCCGATGCTCGATTACCTGCTGATGTTCGAGAAGAGCGCCAACCTGTTCCCCGGGTTCGATGTCGAGATCCAGGGCGTGTACCGGGAGATCGCCGCCGACGGGACGGTCCGGCTCTACACCTACGTCGCGAGGGAGTAGCCGGGCGGCTCGGCGGCTCCGGGGCCGAGCGAGCGCTGGAGAAGGAGACTGTCGGCCCAGCGGCCCGACTTCCAGCCGACACCCTCCAGCACCCCGACCAGCCGGAAGCCGTATGCCTCGTGGAGCTTGCGCGACGCCACGTTGACTGCATCGACATAGGCGAACATCTGCCGGTATCCTGCTCCCGAGCAGGCCTCCACCAGGGCCGGCAGCAAGGCGCGGCCGACGCCGGAGTGCAGATGGCCGGGATGGACGTAGATCGAATGCTTCACCGCGTAACGGTAGGCGGGACGCTTACGGAACGGCACGGCGTAGGCGTAGCCCACGACCACACCGTCGCGTTCTGCCACGAGATGAGGCAGCCGGCGCCGCAGCATGTTCTTGCGACGCCTCTTGAGATCGTCCTGCTGCAAGGGCTCCGGCGTGGCGAAGTCGGACTCCATATCTCCCTGCCCTTGCCGCACATGATGCTCGTAGATCGCCAGCATCGCGGGTACGTCGCCTTCGAGCGAGGGCCGCACCGCCGGAGGCGCGATTCCCGCTGTTTCCATCGTCAGCAGTGCCAAGGCCATCCTCCTTCGCTGCTATCCAGCGCCATTCTCCATCGAGCACGGATGCGTGACGGTTCCATGTCTGCATCCCGCTCCACGGCGACGAGCCGGTGGCACGTGCCTTGCTTTCCTACATCCCGAGCGGAACCGGACGGTCGTCATGAGCATACACGTCGCACTACATCATCGTACGACGTACCGGTATGACCGGCTCGTCGCCCTTGGCCCGCAGATCGTCCGCCTGCGGCCGGCCCCGCACAGCCGGACGCCGGTCCTGTCCTATTCGCTGAAGGTCAGCCCGGCGCAGCATTTCATCAACTGGCAGCAGGATCCGCAGGGCAACCACCTTGCCCGTCTGGTCTTCCCGGAAAAGACCGACCATCTCGAGATCGTCGTCGATCTGGTTGCCGACATGTCGGTGATCAATCCGTTCGACTTCTTCCTGGAGCCCGAGGCGGAAGAATGGCCGTTCGCCTACGATGCGTCCCTCGGCGAAGAGATTGCACCGTTCCGCAAGCTCGAACCTGCCGGCCCTCTCCTGCAGGCATGGCTCGACAGGGTGGACCGCCGCCCGCAGCGCACTGTCGACTTCATCGTCGGACTCAACGCCCGCCTGCAACGCGAGATCGGATACATCGTGCGGATGGAGCCGGGCGTCCAGACCTGCGAACAGACGCTAGAGCGGGCCAAGGGCTCGTGCCGCGATACGGCCTGGCTGCTCGTGACGATCCTGCGGCACCTGGGCTTTGCTGCCCGCTTCGCGTCGGGATACCTCATCCAGCTCACGCCAGACGAGAAGCCTCTGGAGGGCCCGGAGGGACCGACCCATGACTTCACGGACCTCCATGCCTGGTGCGAGGTCTATCTGCCCGGGGCCGGCTGGATCGGCCTCGATCCGACTTCCGGCCTGCTGACGGGCGAAGGCCACATCCCGCTTGCCTGCACGCCCGAGCCTTCCAGCGCGGCGCCGATCGAAGGCCTGATCGACGAAGCCGAGGTCTCCTTCGAGTACGACATGAAGGTAGCGCGCGTCCGCGAAACGCCTCGCACCACCAAACCCTATACCGAAGAGCAATGGCAGACCCTTCTCAAGGTCGGCGAGGCCATCGAACGCGACATCGGGCGCCACGACGTCCGGCTGACCATGGGAGGCGAGCCGACCTTCGTCGCCATCGACGACATGGATGGCGCGGAATGGAACACGCTGGCGCTCGGACCGGACAAGCGACAGCGTGCCGGGGTGCTCTTCCGCAAGCTTGCCGGCCGCTTCGCCAAGGGGCCGCTGCTGCATTTCGGCCAGGGCAAATGGTATCCGGGAGAGCAGTTGCCGCGGTGGGCGCTGGGCTGCCACTGGCGCAAGGACGGCGAGCCGATCTGGCGCGACCAGCAGCTTTATGCGCTTGAATCCAAGCCGGCGGGCGCAACGGTCGATTCCTGCCAGCGCTTCGCATTGGCCCTTGCGGAGCGCCTCCAGCTCGATCCCGACTATCTCTTTCCCGCGTTCGAGGACACTTGGTACTACCTGTGGCGAGAACGGCGCCTGCCGGGCAACGTCACCGTCGATGCCTCGAAGGTAAAGGATCCGCTCGAACGCGAGAGGCTGGCACGCGTCTTCGAGAAAGGGTTGGAGAATTCGGTCGGCTACGTGTTGCCGATCTCGCGCGAGCACAATGGCCGGGCGCGACGCTGGCGCAGCGGCCCCTGGTTCCTGCGCTCCGAGAAATGCTACCTGATCCCGGGCGATTCGCCGATCGGCTACCGTTTGCCGCTCGATTCGCTGCCATGGGCAGCCCCGGCCGAGGCCGGCTTCATCGGCGAGCCCGATCCGATGGCGCCCCATCCCGACCTGCCGCCGCTGGATGCATTCCGACGGGCGCCCGTCCTGCGCCGCCAGGAACGCGGCCTCGCGGCGCCGGCTGATGGCGAGGGCGATGCGCGGCGGGAAGCGTGGCGCCGCGCCCTTGCGCCCGACCTCGCCCCGCGGCCCGGGGTCGGCTCGTCGCCGTCCTGGATCGTGCGTACCGCCATGGCGTTCGAGCCTCGCGACGGACACCTGCACGTTTTCATGCCGCCGACGGAGAGCACCGAGGATTATCTCGACCTCGTCACGGCGATCGAGGACACGGCGGCCGAACTCGGCATGCCGGTCTTCCTCGAAGGCTATCCGCCGCCGGGCAGCGATCCGCGGCTGCTGCATTTCAGCGTCACGCCGGACCCCGGCGTCATCGAGGTGAACATCCACCCTGCCGCCAGCTGGCCGGAACTCGTGGAGCGCACCGAGATCGTTTACGAGGAAGCCCGCACGACGCGGCTGGGCGCGCAGAAATTCATGATCGACGGCCGCCACACCGGCACGGGAGGCGGCAATCATTTCGTCCTGGGCGGCACGTCGCCCGCCGACTCACCGCTGTTGCGGCGGCCCGACCTGCTCAAGAGCCTGCTGGGGTACTGGCTCAACCACCCCTCGCTGTCCTACCTGTTCTCCGGCCTGTTCATCGGCCCGACGAGCCAGCATCCGCGCGTCGACGAGGCGCGCAACGATGCCTTGCACGAGCTGGAAATCGCCTTCCGCCAGATCGAGCCGGGCCGCGAGACGCCGCCCTGGCTGGTCGACCGCATCTTCCGCAACCTGCTGGTCGACGCGACGGGCAACACGCATCGCACGGAATTCTGCATCGACAAGCTGTTCATGCCGGAATCGGCGGCGGGACGTCGGGGGCTGCTCGAGCTGCGCGCCTTCGAGATGCCGCCGCACTGGCGCATGAGCGTGGCCCAGCAGGCCCTGCTGCGCGGCCTTGTCGCAAAATTCTGGGACCGTCCTTACGAGCGCGCGCTGAGCCGCTGGGGCACCAGGCTGCACGACGATTTCATGCTGCCACACTTCGTCTGGCAGGATTTCACGGACGTTCTGGCCGACCTGGCGGAGGCCGGCTACGGCTTCGAGCCGGAGTGGTTCGCGCCGCATTTCGAGTTCCGTTTCCCGCGCATCGGCGAGGTGGCACAGCGCGGTATCGAGCTGGAACTCCGCCATGCGCTCGAGCCTTGGCATGTGTTGGGCGAGGAACCGGGCGGCGGCGGCACGGTGCGCTACGTCGACAGCTCGGTCGAGCGGCTGCAGGTCAAGGTCGCCGGCCTCAACGACCGGCGGCATGCCATCGCCTGCAACGGGTGGCGGCTTCCCCTGCGCGCCACCGGCAATGTCGGCGAATATGTCGCCGGCGTCCGGTATCGCGCCTGGCAACCCGCCAATGCACTTCACCCGACCATCGGCGTGCACGCTCCACTCGTCTTCGACGTCCACGACAGCTGGAGCGGCCGCTCGCTGGGCGGATGCACCTACCACGTCGCCCATCCCGGCGGGCGGAACTACGACCGCGTCCCGGTAAATGCCAACGAGGCCGAGGCGCGTCGGCGCGCCCGTTTCTTTCCCATCGGCCATACTGGCGGGTCGATGGCGGAGCCGCGACCGCTCGACAATCCCGAGCATCCTCTGACCCTGGATCTACGGCGCGCATGATGCACGCAGGAACGGAGTCGGGAACGTAGATTTCAGGCCCTGCCCATGCGAACCTAGCCCTTCGCCTTTCTTCACTTCCTTCCGCGGTCCAATGGAGTCGTTGCGCGGCCTCTCCTCAACGCCGGCAAGCGCGTACGACGAACTGGTCACCGGCCAGAAGTCGATCCGCTATCATTGGCAGGGCATCCTGAGCGTCATCCGGTCGCTGCCGGGCGGGCTGGGCGAACGCGTGGAAAGCGCGCGCCGCCAGCTCGAGGAATCCGGCGCGACGGTGAACCTGCTCGACGACAGGGGCGCGCCGCGCTGGACGTTCGATCCGCTGCCCTTCGTCATCACGCCCGACGAATGGGCCGCACTCGAGTCGGGTCTGATCCAGCGCGCACACCTTCTCGACAAGGTGCTGGCCGATCTCTACGGACCGCAACAACTGCTGAAGCAGCGGCTGCTCCCGCCCATGCTGGTCCATGCCAACCGGCATTTCCTGCGCCCCGCCCGCACGACGGACGGGGTGGCGCCCGCGCGACATCTCGCGACCTACGCCGTGGATCTGGTACGCCAGAGCGACGGCCGCTGGTACGTGCTTGCCGACCACACCGAAGTCCCCGCAGGCATCGGTTATGCGCTGGAAATCCGCCGGGTCCTCGCGCGCAGCCTGCCCGAGGCCTTCCGCTCGATCCCCGTACGCCATCTCCGACCCTTCCTCGACCGGTGGCACGAGGCGTTGCGCGCCATGGCGCCACCCGACGTCGCCAATCCGAACGTCGCCGTGCTGACGCCTGGCTCCCTGTCGGCAACCTACTTCGAGCATGTCTATCTCTCTCGCGCGCTCGGCGTGCCGCTGGTCGAGGGCGGCGATCTGGTCGCGCGCGACGGCCAGGTATCGACGAAGACCCTGGCCGGGCTGCGGCCGATCCACATGCTGCTGCGGCGCCTCGACAGCTCCTTCGTCGACCCGCTCGAGCTGCGTGCGGATTCCGCGCTCGGCGTCACCGGCCTGGTCGAGACCACGCGCAGCGGCCGGATCGCCCTTGCCAATGCGCTCGGATCCGGCCTGGTCGAGACCCCGGGCCTCATCCCCTTCCTTGACCGGCTGAGCCGGCATCTGCTCGGCACCAGTCTGGAGCTGCCGTCGCTCGATGTGTGGTGGCTGGGCGAGCCGGCGGCCCTCACTTTCGCGCTCGCCAACCTCGACCTGATGATCATCCGTCCCTGCCTCGCGCACGATCGCGAGCCGATCGTGGTCGGCATGCTGGAGGGAGCGGAGCGCCGCGAGCTCGAAGCCTCCATCCGCGCCCGTCCCGGCAACTACGTCGCCCAATATCCGACGATGCCGTCGCTCACGCCGAAATGGGATGGACAGGCACTCGCTCCATCGGCAGTCGTGCTCCGGTGCTTCGTCATCGCCGATCATGACGGCTACCGCGTATTGCCGGGCGGTCTTGCCCGCGAGCCCGCGGGCGACACCGCCTTGCGGTCGCTCGGCCGCCTCAACGGCACGCTGAAGGATGTCTGGGTGCTCGCGGAGGACGCGGCCGACGTCCAGATCCCGACGACGCGCCGCTTCCATCAACTTCCGGTCGAGCGGTCGAGCGCCGACCTGCAGAGCCGCGTCGCCGACAACCTCTTCTGGCTCGGCCGCTATATCGAACGACTGGACAACGACGCACGGCTGCTGCGCACGACTGCGATCCGGATTGCGCAGGGGGCCGTCGGCCCGCGCGATGCGATCGAGCTGCGGCTCCTCGGTCGCCTGCTCGAGCAGACCAACCTGATGGACCACGCCACCGCACTGGCGGCGCCGGAAAGCACGACCTTCCAGCAGGGCTTTGCCGCCATCGCCGCAGACGATCGCGGCCTCGCCACCGTGCTCGACGCGATCCAGCGGCTCACCACGACGATGCGCGACCGCTTCTCGGCGGACATGATCACCGCAGCCGGCCCCTTGATGGCGGAGGTCCGTCAGCGGCTGCTTGCGGCCCGCGGCAACCTCGATCCGCTGCTCGCCGCCCTCGACGAGACTGTCCGCTTCGTTGCGACCCTTTCGGGCCTCGCCCAGGAGAACATGACCCGCGGCACCGGATGGCGTTTCCTCGACCTCGGTCGCAGGCTCGAACGTGCGCAGCACGTGCTGACCGGCGCGATGGGCTCGTTCGGCCTGTCGCCGATCGACTGGGACGCCGCCATGAGGCTTGCCCTCGAGCTCTGCGACAGCACGATCACCTACCGCACGCGCTATCTCGGCCAGCTCCAGCCCGCGCCGGTGCTCGACCTCGTGCTGCTCGACGACAGCAATCCGCGCGCGCTGATGTTCCAGCTGCGCGCCATGGCCGGGCATCTCGACTACCTGGCCCGCGCTTCCGGCGCGCGCGTGGCGGCGCTGCCGGAATCGATCGAGGCCGACCTCGACGCATCGGTGCGCCAGTTCGCCGGCGACGAGCAGGCGTGGCGCCACGAAGGGCTTGCCCTTGCGATGCTCCGCGACGTGCTGTCAGACACGGAGGCCCGGCTGGAGCAGATATCCGAGGCGATCACGCGGGCCTATTTCAGCCATGTCCCGGCGGCGCAGGCGGTCGGATCGTCGGGAGGCTGAGATGCATTATCTGCTCTCCCATCGCACGACCTACAGCTACGCGAGCACCGTCGACTCCGCGCACCATATCGCGCATCTGCGGGCACGCGACTTCGTCGGGCAGAAAGTGAGTGCGATCAGCATCGTCACCTCACCCACGCCCGTGCTCGCCGCGCAGCATGTCGATCATTTCGGCAACCTGATCGACGTCTATCGCATCGACAAACCGCATACGCGCTTCGAGATCGAGGTCCGCGCCGAAGTCGAGGTCAGCTTCCCGCAGCCTCCGGCGGCCGCGTCGACCCGCCCTTGGGAAGAGGTCCGCGCCGCCCTCGACGGTGGCGGATTCCCCGTACCGGTCGAAGCCAGCGAGTTCGTGCACGACTCGCCGCTCGTGCCGTCGGTCGAGGCACTACGCGATTATGGCGCCCTGTCCTTCACGCCCCGACGGCCGATCCTGGAAGCGGCACGCGAGATCACGTCCCGCATCAAGGCCGATTTCGAATACCATCCCGGCGCCACCGACATATCGACACCTCTTGCCGACGTCTTCGCCGGGAAGGCGGGAGTCTGCCAGGATTTCGCCCACGTCCAGATCGCTACCTTGCGCGCCCACGGCCTGGCCGCGGGATATGTGTCGGGTTACATCCGCACCATCCAATCACGCGGCGAGATCGAGTTGCGTGGCGCCGATGCAAGCCACGCCTGGGTGGCCGTCTGGTGTGGCGAGGACGTGGGTTGGGTGCACCTCGACCCGACCAACGACCTTGTCGCGCACGAAGATCATGTCGCGGTAGCCTGGGGCCGCGACTTTTCCGACGTGAGCCCCCTGCGTGGCGTCATCCTGGGCGGCGATTCCCATTCCTACGGCGTCGCCGTCACGCTCGTCCCGACGCGTTGAAACGCCGTTCCTCGGCTCATCCAAGAAACTCTTTGGTCCAACGCGTGTAGTCTTCGTCCCGTGTGACCTTCTTCATCAGGTCCGCGCTGGCGATGCCCTGCAGCTTGGAGGGTGCCACGCCATCGCGTAGCGCCTTCAGCGTCTCGTGCACCGCCTTCACGGCGGCAGCGAATGGCTGATGCCCCTGCAGGGCCACGCGGACGCGGCGTGCGGAGAGATAGGAAAGGTCGGCGAGATCGCCGGAGACGCCACCCAGGATGATCGGCAGGGTGGTTGCGGACGCAATGGCATCGAGTTCCGCCCGTGTACGCACCCCGACGAAGAAGAGGGCGTCGACGCCCGCCGCCTCGTAGGCTTTGCCCCGCGCAACGGTGTCGTCGAGACCGGTGATGGATATGGCGCTGGTACGGCCGGCGATGCAGAGGTCCGGATCCTGCCGTGCGCCGACGGCGGCCTTCATCTTGCCGACACCTTCCTCGATCGAGATCAGGCGCGGCGTCGATGCACCGAAGGGCGTCGGCAGCTCCGTATCCTCGAGGCTGAGGCCACAGACGCCCGCGGTCTCGAGTTCCTCGACGGTCCGCCGGACATTCAGCGCATTGCCATAGCCGTGGTCCGCATCGACCATCAGCGGGAGATTGCCGGCGCGGTTGATGCGGTAGGCCTGGCCCGCGAATTCACTCAAGGTGAGGACGATCAGATCGGGGGCCCCGAGCACCGTCAGCGAGGCGACCGAGCCCGCGAACATGCCGATCTCGAAACCCAGATCCTCGGCGATCCGCGCCGAGATGGGGTCGAAGACCGACCCCGGATGATAGCAGCGGTCGCCCGCCAGCAGGGTCCGGAAACGCTTTCGCCGCTCGGTCCAGTTCATGATGCAGCCTTCCCCAAGGATCCGGACACTCCGGACAAGGGCCTTCCATAGCAAAGCCGGGTGTTGCGATGCAGCGCCTTGTTTCGACGAGCAAACACAGGACGCCGTGGCGCTTGTTGTCGCGGCCCGCGCGGGCGTAGCGTTTGCCACAGGTCCGCGATGGACGTGCGCCCATTCCGGATCAAAACAAAGCGCACTGGGGAAATGCCATGTTCGAAGCACTCGATCGGCAAACCAAGCTGACCGGCAACCAGAAGAAGATCATCACTGCCGCGGTGATCGGCGACGCACTCGAATTCTTCGACTACTTCCTGATCGGCTTCGTGCTCGCCTTCCTCATCGGTCCATGGAAGCTGACCTTCGGCCAGTCTGCCGTCGTCCTGCTCTCGTCCGGCGTCGGCGCCATCCTCGGCGCCTATTTCTGGGGCTGGCTCGCCGACCGTATCGGGCGCCGCAAGGTCTTCATCGGCACCGTCCTCAATTTCTCGATCGCGACCGGCCTCCTGTATTTCACGCCGGAGAACGGCTGGATCTACATCACCATCATGCGCTTCTTCGTCGGCTTCGGCGTCGGCGGCCTCTATTGCGTGGACCTGCCGCTGGTGCAGGAGTTCGTGCCGGCGCGCAAGCGCGGCTGGGTCGGCGGGCTCGTCACCTGCGTCATCCCGCTGGGTGTCGGCCTCGGCGCCGTCTTGGGCGCCTTCATGGGGGCGGACCAGTGGCGCCTGCTCTTCGCCATCGGCGTGCTGCCCTCGCTGATGGTCCTGCTTGTCCGCCTGTGGGTGCCGGAATCGCCGGTTTGGCTCGCCCGCCAGGGCCGTTTCGAGGAAGCCCGCAAGTCGCTCGCCTGGGCGATGCAGGTCGAGCCCGCCTCCCTGCCGTTGCCCAAGGAGCGTCCGGCCGAGCCGCCGAAGGCGAACTGGTTCGAACTGTTCAAGTACCCCCGCAGCGTACTGGTGTCGTGGCTTGGCAACGCAGGCGCACAGACCGGCGTCTATGGCGTCACGCTCTGGGCACCTTCCCTTTTCGTCCTGCTGCTGAAGGTCACGCCCCAGGAAGCGGCGAAGATGATGATCCTGCTCACGATCATGGGATTCCTGGGTCGTCTCTCCTTCTCGTACCTGTCCGACGCGCTCGGCCGGCGCAACGCTGGCGGCCTGCTGGGCTTCGGGGCCGGCGCGCTGATCATCGTCGCAGGCTACAACTACGATGCCGTGCTGTTCGGGGTGTCGGCGTTCTGGCTGCTGCTCGCTCTGGCCTTCTTCTTCGCCGACGGCGGCTTCGCCGTGGTCGGGCCCTACGCAGCGGAGGTGTGGCCGTCGCACCTGCGCACGACCGGCATGGGATCGGCCTACGGCTTCGGCGGCATCGGAAAGATCATCGGGCCGCTCGGCCTTGCCCTGATCGTCGGCTCGAACAACTATCTCAAGCCCGACGTTCCCCTGCCCCAGATCCCGACGGCCTTCCTGTATCTCGGCTGCTGGTTCCTGATGGCGGGGGCGGTCTATTATTTCTTCGGGCTCGAGACCAAGGGCAAATCGATCGAGCAGATCGATCGCGAACTGGCCGCCGCTTGATCCGCCATTGATGCTCGAAAGGAAACGATCTTGGACACGCTGATCCCCACATCCGCCGACCTGGCAGGCGATCATACGGTGATCTCCCGGGCCGAGGCCGTCCTTCCGGCGGTTCTTGCCGCCTCGAGCGAGATCGAGGAGAAGCGCCGGCTGCCGCCGGCGCTTCTCGATGCCCTGCACGACGCCAAGCTGTTCCGGCTGTTGTTGCCGCGATCCTCCAACGGGGTCGAAACCGACCCTGTCACCTTCTTCCATGTCATCGAGACGATCGCGCGCGGCGATGCCTCGACGGCATGGTGCCTGAGCCAGGCAGGTGGCTGCGCGATGTCGGCCGCCTATCTCGACCTGCCGGTAGCCCGGTCGATCTTCGGCGACGATCCGCGCGCCGTACTCGCCTGGGGGCCCGGCCCCAAGGTCAAGGCGATCGAATGCGAACAGGACGGCGTGAAAGGCTACCGCGTGAGCGGCGTGTGGGCTTTTGCCAGCGGCGGCCGGCACGCGACGTGGCTGGGCGCCCATTGCCCGATCTTCCAGGCCGATGGCACGCCGCGTCTCGACGAAGACGGCCGTCAACAGGAGCGGACCATGCTGGTCCGCACCGAAGACGTGGAGTGGACCGACATCTGGAACACGGTTGGCCTGCGCGGCACGGCGAGCGACCAGTTCGCGCTCAAGGATTTCTTCGTGCGCGCCGATCATTCGATCACGCGCGAGTTCGACCGGGAGTGCCGCGAGCCCGGCCCGCTATACCGGATGGGTGCCGGCACCTGCTACCAGGTCGGCTTCGCTGCCGTCGCGTGCGGCATCGCCCGCGGCGCACTCGACTGTTTCCTGGACGTCGCGCGCAACAAGGTGCCGCGCGGCCTCAAGAGCCCGATCCGCGACAACGCCGTCGTGCAGGCGAACCTCGCCCAGGCGGAAGTGAGCCTGCGCGCGGCCAGGGCGTTCGTGCTGCAGTCGATGGCGGGAATCTGGAAGGACCTGCAGGCAGGCAACACGATCACCGTGGAGCAGCGCATCACGGTCCGCATGGCCGCAACACATGCCATCCATCGCGCGAAGGATGCCGTCGACTTCGCCTATAATGCCGCGGGCGCCACCGCGATCTTCGAGAACCACCCGCTGGAGCGGCGCTTCCGCGACATCCATACCGTCACCCAGCAGCTCCAGGGCCGCCTGTCGCATTTCGAGACCGTAGGGGCATGGATGATGGGCGCCGACGCCGACCTCACGTTCGTCTGACCAGTTCCACGGAGAAGACCATGCCGCTTGGCGTCCTGCAGCACTACACGATCGAGCCCTCCGACCTCGAGGCGACCAAGGATTTCTATTGCGACGTGCTCGGCCTGGAGAACGGCGATCGTCCGCCGCTCGGCTTTCCGGGCTACTGGCTCTATTCCGGTGGCGTCGCAACGGTCCATCTCCTCGGCGAGCGCAAGCCGCGCGAGGGAATCGTCGTGCGCGGGACGCAGAAGAAGTTCGACGACACCGGCCGCTTCGACCACATCGCCTTTGCCGCCACCGACCTGCCGGGCGTCCGCAAGCGACTGACCGAGAAGAAGGTCTCTTTCCGCGAGCAGATCGTCCCGCGCACGGGCGCGGCGCAGATCTTCCTCTACGATCCCGATGGCGTGGGGGTGGAACTGAACTTCCCGCCCGAAGAGGCCAAGGCAGCCGCCTCCTGAGAAGGCCATGCTTCTGTCGTTCGAGATCAAGTCCGTAGAGCCGCTCGCGGACGGAGCGTCCTTCGGCGAAGTCGGGCCCTACGAGCGGGTCGTGGCCGTTGCGACGGGCGAAGTCGATCCGGCACATGCCGCGAACAGCGGCATTGCTCTGATCGACAAAGCCCCACGCAATGCGGCCGGCCAGGTCGCTTACGGCACGGACGTCTTCCTCCTGCGCCCGAAGGATCCCGCCCGAGGCAATGGGCGCATCCTCTACGAGGTCAACAATCGCGGCCGCAAGATGCTGTTCGGCAACCTTGCCGATGGCCCGCAGGGTGTGAACGATCCCCGGACGACGGCCGACCTCGGCAGCGCCTTCCCGCTGCGCCGCGGCTACACGATCGTATGGTCCGGATGGGACCCGGACGCGCCGCGCGCCAACATGGGCCTTGCCCTGACCGCTCCGGTCGCGACCGAGAACGGCCAGCCGATCGTGCGGCGGATCCGCGAGGAATGGGTTTCGGGTACAAGGCTCGGCCTGCTCGAGACCTTCAAGCTGTCGCACGAAGCGGCCACGCTGGAGCAGAACCGCGCCCGACTGACCGTGCGCGAGCGCGCGGCGGACGAACCTCGCGAGCTGCCGCTCAACCAATGGTCCTTCGTAGACGCGCGCACGATCCGGTTGCGCGAGGGCACGTCGCCAAAGCCAGGTTTCCTCTACGAGTTCCACTACGAGGCGAAGAATCCGAAGGTCCAGGGACTCGGCTTCGCCGCCACCCGCGACGTCGTGAGCTGGCTCCGCCATGCGCCTGATGCCACCAGGGCAACGGGCCGGCCGATGACGCACGCGCTGGCGATCGGGATTTCCCAGGCCGGCCGTTACCTGCGCAACCACATCTCGGAGGGCTTCAATCGCGACGAGCAGGGCCGCCGCGTCTTCGACGGCGTGCTGAGCCACATCGCGGGCGTCGGCCGCGTCTTTTTCAACATGCCGTTTGCGCAGCCGGCCCGGACGAATACCCAGCACGAGGACCATGGCTTCCCGGAGAACGAGTTCCCCTTCTCCACCGCGATGCTCGACGATCCGCTGACCGGCCGGACGGGCTCCCTGTTTCGCGGCGACGGATCGGACCCTCTGCTCATCGAGACCAATACCTCGACCGAATACTGGCAGAAGGGTGCCTCGCTGCTGCACACCGACCCGCTCGGCACGCGCGACGTCGCTCTCCCCGACAATAGCCGCGCCTACATGATTGCGGGCACGCAGCACGGCGGCCGTGCCGGCGCGACGACCGACCCGGGACCGAACGTGAACCCGCGCAACCCACACAATCCGATGGCGGCGATTCGCGCCCTGCTCGTCGCACTCGACGAATGGGTCGTTTCCGGAAAGGCACCGCCGCCCAGCCGCGTTCCGACTCTTGCCCGCGGAACGTTGGTCGCGGCCGACGCGACCGGCTTCCCGCCCATCCCGGGGGCAGCGATCGTCCGTACCACCAACGAGGTGGCGCCTCCCGGCGATTGGGTGAACCCGCAGCCGGCGGACAAGACCTACCGGCCGCTCGTTTGCAAGGTCGATCCCGACGGCAACGAGATGGACGGCATCCGCCTGCCCGACATCGCAGTGCCGCTCGCCACCTACACCGGGTGGAACGAGTACAGGCCGCCCTATCCCGCAGGCGAGCTCGCCGACCGGGACGGCAGCTGCCTCCCCTTCCCGATCGATCGGGCCACCCGGGAGGCGACCGGCGATCCCCGCGCCTCGATCGCCGAACGTTACCGGGACGGTAACGACTACGTCGCGAAAGTGGAGGCGGTCGCTGCAGCGCTGGTTGCCGACCGGCTGCTCCTGGCCGAGGACGCAGAGCGCTACGTCGAGCGCGCCCGCACGGAACCGCGCGTCGCGCCCTGACAGGGCACATCAATCGGCGCCGCTGGCGCGACCACGAATGGATGCAAGGAGGACAGGATGAGCAAGCGTATCGCGATCGTCGGCACCGGGGCATTGGGCGGCTATGTCGGCGGCTATCTCGCGAAGGCGGGCCTCGATGTCACCCTGATCGATTTCTGGCCCGAGAACATCGAGACGATCCGCAAGAACGGCCTCCAGCTCGACGGCGTCACGCCTGAGGAGAAATTCACCGTCAGGGGCGCCAAGACCATGCATCTCACCGAGATGCAGGACCTGTCGCGCCAGAAGCCGGTCGACATCGCGTTCGTCGCCATGAAATCCTACGATACCGAATGGGCGACCCAGCTCATCAAGCAGTATCTGTCGCCCGACGGCTATGTCGTCTCTCTGCAGAACTGCCTGAACGAGGAACGCATCGCGGGCGTGGTCGGCTGGGGCAAGACCGTGGGCATGGTCGCCTCCCTCATCTCCGTCGACATGCACGAGGCCGGGAAAATCCGGCGTACGGTGGCGAAGGGCGGCGACAAGCACACCGTGTTCCGGGTCGGCGAGGTCCACGGCCGCATCACCAAGCGGGTCGAGGAGCTGCGGGAGATGGTCGCCATGATCGACAGCGCCAAGACCACGACCAACCTGTGGGGCGAGCGCTGGTCCAAGCTCTGCCAGAACGGCATGAAGAACGGCGTCTCGGCTGCGACCGGCATGACCGGCATCGATTGCGACCGCAACGACGCCGTCCGGCGCTTCTCGATCAAGCTGGGCGGCGAGGCGGTGCGCGTCGGGCAGGCGCTGGGCTACCACATCGAGAAGATCGGCAAGTTCGAGCCCGAACTGCTGGCCCGCGCCTCGGAGGGCGACCACGCGGCGCTCGACGAGGTCGAGGCGATCCTGCGGCCCGGTTCCAACACCAATCCCAATCCGCGCGCCGACATCCAGCGCCCCTCGATGGCGCAGGACATCATCAAGGGGCGCCGCACCGAGATCGAGTTCATGAACGGCTACATCGCCGAGCGGGGGGACTATATCGGCGTCAAGGCACCGACCCATGCCAAGCTCACCGAGATCGTGAAGAAGGTCGAGCGCAATGAGCTGAAGCCCTCCGCCGCCCTGCTGGGAGGATAACCTTCCCTCTTCCGGCGGAGCAGACAGCATGTCCTGCTTCGTCGCGCGGCCTATTTTGACAATTTACTCTGTGTAATTGCGGGAACCTCGGAGCCATATATCCCTCTCGCACGGCGAGATTCGGCTCAAATTCTGCATGGCGTCTCCCGTGCCCTAAAAGGCGCGAGGGGGTTATCGTGATTCAGGCGAAGTACCAACGGTTTCTGGCCAGCACGCTCGCGTCGCTCGCATTCGTCGCCGTCCTCGCGGGAAGCGCCACGGCGCAAACGGCGGTCACCAAGGGCGGCACGCTGATCTACCTGGAGCAGCAGCCTCATACGAACCTCTACCCACCGGCCGGCGGTTTCTATCCCAATGGCGGTGTTCTCAACCAGATCACCGACAAGCTCACCTACCAGAATCCCAAGACGCTCGAGATCGAGCCGTGGATCGCCGAGAGCTGGACGGTAAACGCCGATGCCACCGAGTACACCTTCAAGATCCGGCCGGGCGTCACCTTCTCCGACGGCACGCCGCTCGACGCCGCCGCCGTGGCCAAGAATTTCGACACGTACGGGCTTGGCAACAAGGCGCTGAAGCAGCCCGTCTCCGAGGTGATCACCAACTACAAGGGCAGCGAGGTCATCGATCCGCTGACCGTGAAGTTCTTCTTCACCAAGCCGTCGGTCGGCTTCCTGCAGGGTACCTCGGTGATCGGGTCGGGCCTGGTGTCACTCAAGACGCTGGCCCTGCCGTTCGACGCACTGGGGGACGCCACCAAGATCATCGGCTCAGGCCCGTTCGTGGTGAAGAGCGAAGTCCTCGGCCGCGAGCTCGTGATGGAGGCCCGCAAGGACTACAAATGGGGTCCGGCGAAGCTTACCCACCAGGGCCGCGCCAACCTCGACGGCATCAAGTATGTCGTGACGCCCGAGGACAGCGTGCGCATCGGCGCGCTGCTGGCCGGCCAGGCCAACGTCATCCGCCAGGTTCAAGCCTATGACGAGAAGCAGGTCCAGTCGAAGGGCTTCGTCATCTACGCCGCACCGACGCGCGGCGTGAACAACACGGTCGTGTTCCGGCCCGACAATCCCTTGGTCTCCGATATCCGCGTACGCAAGGCACTGCTGCACGCAACCAACGCAAAGGAGATCGTGGCGACCCTGTTCTCGGCCAACTATCCGCAAGCCAAGTCGATCATCGCCTCGACAGCGCAGGGCTATGTCGACCAGTCCGCCAAGCTCGCCTACGACCCAGCCCTGGCGGCCAAGCTGCTCGACGAGGCCGGCTGGACGATCGGACCCAAGGGCCTGCGCCAGAAAGACGGCAGGGAGCTGGTGCTCCAGGCGTACGAATCGCCGCCGCAGCCGCAGAACAAGGAGACCCTGCAGCTCGTGGCCCAGCAATGGGCCAAGGTCGGTGTGAAGCTGAACGTGCTGGCGGGCGACGCCGGTAGCCGCGTCGCCGACAGTCTCGACCCGATGAAAACGCCCGTCGCGCCGGCCATGGTTGGCCGCGCCGATCCCGACGTCATCCGCAGCCAATACTATCCGACGACACGCAACGTGCTGCTGCAGAAGGGCGGCGTCAGCAACAAGGTCCAGACCTTCGTCGACGAGAAGCTGAACACGCTGCTCGAAGAGATCGCCGCCGCCACCGATCCGGTGAAGCGCATCGCCCTGGTGGGCGAGGTCCAGGCTTATGTCATCGACCAGGGCTATACGATCCCGATCTTCGAGGAACCCCAGGCCTTCGCGGCCTCGCCGAAGGTCAAGGACTTCACCTTCGAGGCGGTCGGCCGCCCAAGCTTCTACGCCACCTGGATCGCCAAGTAAGCGCAGGATAGGTCATGGCACGCTATATCCTGGGGCGGGTCGGCCAGGCGCTGGCTGTGCTGGCGCTCACCTTCACGGCGGCCTTCCTGCTGCTGCAGGTGCTGCCGGGAGACGCGATCATGATCAAGTTCATGAGCCCCGACATGGGTCTCACGGCCGACCAGATCGCCGAGATCCGCGCCTCCTACGGTGCGGACCGCCCGCTGTGGGAGCGCTATTTAACGACCGTAGGCAACTTCCTTACCGGCAATTTCGGTATCTCGATCCAGGCCGGCGTGCCGGTGAGCCAGCAGCTCGTGACCAACCTGCCGCCCACCCTGCTGCTTGCATCGCTGGCCTTCAGCGCGGCCCTGATCCTGACGGTCGTCCTCGCCACCGTCTCCAGCATGCTCGGCATGGAGTGGCTCCGCGCCGGGCTGCAGTCGCTGCCGTCGCTTTTCATCTCCGTGCCGGTGTTCTGGCTCGGCATCATGCTGATCCAGATCTTCTCGTTTCAGCTTGGCCTGGTCTCGGTGATCAGCCCCGGGCCGGTCGAGCGGCTCGTCCTGCCCGTACTGACGCTTGCCATCCCGATCTCCGCACCGTTGGCGCAGATCCTCATGCGCAACATAGACCAGGTGCTGGCACAGCCCTTCGTCGCGGTCGCCCGTGCCAAAGGGGCCTCGCGCAACTGGGTTCTGTGGCGGCACGTGGCGCGCAACGCGATAATGCCGACGCTCACCATCGCCGGTGTCCTGTTCGGCGAGCTTCTGGCCGGTGCCGTCGTCACCGAGGCGGTGTTTGGCCTGAGCGGCCTCGGCGGGCTCACCTACCAGGCCGTGGGCAACCACGACACGGCGGTGCTGCAGGCCATCGTCGTGATCTCGGCGCTGGCCTTCGTCACCATCAACCTGATTGTCGACCTGCTCTATCCCGTGCTCGATCCCCGGCTCGGTTCCGGATCTGGGGCGCCGGCATGACCGCGGAAACCGCAAGCGGTGCAGGCGCCGACCTCCAGCCCGGTTGGACCACGCGCCTGAAGCGCGTACCGGTGACGCTCCTCCTCGCCTGGGCCATCGTGTTCGTGGTCCTCGCCTGGGCGGCGCTGCCGTCGCTCTTCACCGGCTACAGCGGCACGGAGGGTGTGCCGGGTGAACAACTCCGTCCGCCCAGTGCCGAGCATGTGCTGGGGACCGACGGACTAGGCCGCGACGTCTATGCCCGCATCGTATATGGCGCGCGACACTCGCTGTCCGGCGCCTTCGTCGCCGTCACCGTGGGATTGATACTGGGCACGTTGCTCGGCCTGATTGCCGGCGCACGCGGTGGCTGGATCGACGTCGTGATCATGCGTGTGGTCGATTCGATGCTGGCCGTGCCGTCGCTTCTACTGTCGCTCAGCATCATCGTGCTGCTGGGCTTCGGTACGATCAACGTCGCCGTCGCCGTCGGCGCCGTGGCGATCGCCCGCTTCGCCCGGCTGGCGCGCTCCGAGGTCATGCGGGTACGGCGCAGCGAATATGTCGAGGCGGCGTTCGGCAGCGGCGGCACCTTCTGGGCCGTGCTCTATCGCCACGTCCTGCCCAATTCGCTCACCTCTGTGATCGCGCTGGCCGCGTTGCAGTTCGGCTCGGCCATCCTCGCCATCTCGACGCTCGGCTTCTTGGGCTACGGCGCCCCGCCGCCGACGCCGGAATGGGGGCTACTGATCGCTGAAGGCCGCAACTACCTGTCGCGCGCCTGGTGGCTCACCGCGGCGCCGGGCCTCGTCGTCGTGCTGGTCGTGCTGTCCGCCGACCGCATCAGCAAGGCGCTGGGCAGGACCGCGCCATGACCGTCACCCCCCTCCTCCAGATCGACGACCTGGCGATTGCCTACACGACGGGAGATCGCGAGCAGCAGGTCGTGCACGGCGTTTCCTTCAGCGTCGCGCCCGGCGAGGTGGTGGCGCTGGTGGGAGAATCCGGCTCCGGCAAGACCACGACCGCCCAGGCCACACTCGGCCTGCTTCCCCGCAACGGCCGGATCGAAAGCGGCACCATCCGTCTCAACGGCACCGACATCACCCACTGGTCGCAGAAGCGGCTCGATTCCATCCGCGGCGCCGTCGTCAGCCTGATCCCCCAGGATCCCGGTAGTTCGCTCAACCCGGTGCGAACCGTAGGCTCGCAGCTGGCCGAAATTCTGCAGATCCACAAGCGCGGCGATCGCAAAGCGATCCAGGCCCGTGTCATCGAGCTGCTGGAGCGGGTCGGCCTGACGCCGGCCGAGATGCGCGCGCGGCAGTACCCCCATGAACTCTCCGGAGGCATGAAGCAGCGGGTGCTGATCGCGATTGCGGTCGCCCTCAATCCGGCACTGATCGTGGCCGACGAACCGACCAGTGCGCTCGATGTTACGGTGCAGCGCCGCATTCTCGACCTGATCGACGAGTTGCGCCGCGAAAGTGGCACGGCAGTGCTGCTCGTGACGCACGATCTCGGCGTCGCGGCCGACCGCGCCGACCGGCTGGTGGTGCTGCAGGCCGGTCGCATCCAGGAACAGGGCCCCGTCAGGGAGGTGCTGGCCGCACCGCGCAGTGTCTATACGCGTCGCCTTCTGGCCGATGCGCCGTCGCTCGGCAAGCCGAGGCCGGTGCGCGCCATGGCGGACACCCAGGATTTCGCCATCGAGGTCACCGGCCTCACGCACGATTTCCCGGTGACCGGCGGCGAAGCAAAGTCGTTCCGCGCCGTCGACAACGTGTCGTTCAAGGTCCGGCGCGGCACGACACACGCAATCGTGGGAGAATCCGGCTCGGGCAAGACCACGGCCATTCGCAGCATCGTGGGATTCATCAAGCCCACGGCAGGCCGAATACTGGTCGGCGGTGTCGATCTCACTACCCTTAGGGGTGAGAAGCTGCGGCAGTTCCGCAAGCACATCCAGCTCGTCTACCAGAACCCCTACGGCTCGCTCGATCCCCGCCAGACCATCGCGCGTATCGTCGAGGAGCCGCTGCTGAACTTCGAGCCGATCCCCGCCGCCGACCGCGCCCGCAAGGTGCGCGACATGCTGGCCCGGGTCGGGCTCTCGGAGGGTTTTCTCGAGCGCCATCCGCAGGCTCTGTCGGGCGGCCAGCGGCAGCGGGTCGCCATCGCTCGGGCGCTGGTCCTCGATCCGCGGGTGCTGGTGCTCGACGAAGCCGTGTCGGCTCTCGACGTGACGGTCCAGGCGCAGATCCTCTCGCTGCTCGACGAGCTGCAGAAGACTCTGGGCCTCACCTACCTATTCGTCTCGCACGATCTCGCCGTCGTGCGACAGATCTCCGACACGGTGTCGGTGATGCACAAGGGCCGCCAGGTCGATGGCGGCCCGATCGAGACAGTCTTCGGCCGGCCCGACAGCGCCTATACGCGCGAGCTGATCGACGCAATCCCCGGTCGCCGCCTGCCGGTGATCGATGCGCCCATCCTTGGCACCCCGTCCGAAAATCCTTCGAGGTTGAGCCCATGAGCCCGTTTCCACTCAAGCGCCTCGGCTTCTTCACCCGCCTGCTCGACAAGGTGGATGCAGCCGAGCGATACCGTCTTGCCACCGAGCAGATCCGGCACGCCGAGACTTCCGGCTTCGACTCGGCCTGGATCGCCCAGCACCATTTCCACGAGGGCGAGGGCGGCCTGCCCGCCCCCTTCGTGTTCCTGGCCCACGTTGCGGCCCATACCTCGCGGATTAGGCTCGGGACGGGCATCGTCACCCTGCCCCTGGAACTGCCGATCCGTGTCGCCGAGGACGCCGCCGTCACCGACCTGATGAGCGGCGGACGCCTCGAGGTCGGTGTCGGACCGGGCGGCAACCTCTCTGCCTTCACGGCCTTCGGCCTTGAGAGCGACCAGCGCCATGCGCTGTTCGATGCAAACCTCGCAACGCTGAAGACCGCCTGGTCGGGCGGCACCCTGGCCGGCGGCGACAAGCTCTATCCGGCGAGCCCGACCCTGGTTGCCCGCATCTGGCAGGCGACCTTCACCGTGTCGGGCGCGCGGCGTGCCGGACTGGCGGGCGACGGGCTGATGCTGTCGCGCACGCAGCCGCGCTCTCCGGAGGCGCCGCAGGCCTCGCTCGCCGACATCCAGAACCCGATGCTAGACGCCTATCTGGAGGCACTGCCCAGGGGGGTCGAACCGCGCATCCTCGCCTCCCGTACCATCTTCGTAGCCGACGACCGCAAGGAGGCGATGCGACTGGCCGAGATCGGCCTGTCGCACATGCGCCACCGGCTGGCCGCCACCGGCAACCTAACCTCCGGCAGCCTGGTCGGCGACCTGATCAGGGCCATGGACGTCCATATCGGAACGCCGGACGAGGTGATCGCCTCGCTGCAAGCCGACACCACCCTGCAGCGTGCGACCGACCTCACGATGCAGGTCCACTCGATCGATCCGCCGCACCCGTATATCCTTCGATCGATCGAGCTGTTCGCCGGAAAGGTGGCACCCGCATTGGGCTGGGTGCCGGAAGTCAAAGCGGGGACGAGACAAGTCGCATGACCGACGTGATCGACAGCCTGGTTGGAATCACCCCGGGCTCGAGGCTGGATGCGATCCGCGCCCAGCGCAGCGAGGCGCGCAAGCACGCGCAGGCAAGCTACGATTCCCTGTTCGAGCCAAAAGCCCTGGGAGGCGTAGGCGCCGACGAGCGTCATGCCATCGCGTCCTTCGTCGCCGGCCTGCACGGCGAGCCGAAAACGGACGCGTACTATGCGGCCAGGTTGCCCGCCGATCTTCGCGCCATCATCATCGCCGAAGTCGCGGCCGCCCGGACCAAGGGCCCCTACGGCCGGTTTCCGAAAGGGCCGCTTTCGGTCGAGGATGTCCCGGGTCCGACCTGGAAGGTGAGCGACGCCGGACGGCGGGCTCTGGGCTCGCGCCTCGCCGCCGCCTTCGAGCATACGCACATGCTGGTGTTCCATCCGCGCGATGCGTCGGCACCGTCGTTGCAGTCGTTGCTCGATGCCGGTTGGTCGACCAACGACATCGTGACGATCTCGCAGCTCGTGTCCTTCCTGTCCTATCAGATCCGGGTCGTAGCCGGCCTGACCGTCCTCTCGAGCACCCTATGAGCACCGACAAGACCCTGACCCCGCCGCCGCATACCGAGCCGGTCGTCTTCACCCGCGACATGCTCGACTGGCTCCCCTGGCTGGAGCCGATGGCCGAAGCCGACATGACCGAGCATCACATCAAAAGCCTGGTCGACGCCGCTCGCGTGAAGTCGCCCTACTTCCGGCTACTGGCGCGCGATCCCGACGTGCTGGAAGCCCGCACGCGAACCGACAAGGACATCTTCTACAATCCCGAGGCCGGCCTGCCGCGCGCCGAGCGCGAGCTGGCGGCGGCGGCGACCTCTCGGCTCAACGGCTGCATCTACTGCGCCTCCGTCCATGCCCGCTTCGCCGCGACCTACTCCAAGCGCGTCGATGACGTGCAGCGCCTCCTCGACGAGGGTGTCGAGGCCAAGCTCGACGAACGCTGGGAAGCGATCGTGGCCGCCTCCGTGGCGCTGACGGCCCTGCCCATGACCTTCGGCAAGGAGCATGTCGAGCGCCTGCGCGCCGTCGGCCTCGACGACGCCGCCATCGCCGACCTGATCGGCGCGGCCTCGTTCTTCAACTGGGCCAACCGCCTCATGCTCTCGCTGGGCGTGCCGGCGACGCAGCCGAAATAAAACAAAAACGCCCGGCGGATCGCTCCACCGGGCGTTCTGGTTTCGAGCCGACCTCAGTAAGGCAGGCCGTAGTAGCCCGGATTGCCCCACTCGCCCCAATCCCAGTCGCTGTCGACGGCATTGTCCATGCCGGTGGGGCTGTAGGGATCGTCCTGGAAGTTCGCACGCATCGCGGTAGCGATCATCTGCTTCGACGCTTCCTTGATGTAGGCGTTGTAATTGTCCTGCGTGCCCATGTAGAGGCAGCCGCACATCGTCGGATCGGCATACAACCACACCGGCTTGCCATTGTAGGTCTTGCGGACAAGCTTGTGCGGCGGCAGCTTCTTGAACGAAGCAGCCTGGCCCGGCGTCTTCAGCGACACGATCTTGAAGCCCGAATCGGCCAGCATGTCGCGCTTCGATTCGGGTTTGGAAGCGGTGCCCTCACAGGCCGCCAACAGGCCTCCGATCGCCAGGATGGCGAGAATGGACCTCACAGGTTTCATCACGTCCCCCACTGCTACCGTCAGGCGGCGGCTCTGAGGCCCGCCTTTGCATCCTCTTTGATCATGTCGGCGCCCTTCTCGGCAACCATGATCGTGGGCGCATTGGTATTGCCCGAGGGCACGGTGGGCATGATCGAGGCGTCGATGACCCGCAAACCGGCAATCCCGTGCACGCGCAGCCGGTCGTCGACCACGGCCATCGGGTCCGAACCCATCTTGCAGGTCCCGATGACGTGATAGGTCGTCTGCCCGGTGCGACGGGCGAAATCGAGCCACTCGTCGTAGCTCTGCACCTTGTCACCGGGCGTCTTCTCGAAGGCGATGTATTTCGCCATCGACGGATGGGACACGATCTTCCGGGCGATCTGCATGCCGGCGACCGTCGCGTCGCGGTCGGTCTGCGCCGACAGGAAATTCGGCCGGATCGCCGGAGCGCTGCCGGGTATCGCCGATTTGATATGGATCGATCCCCGGGAATCGGGCCGGCACTGGCCTATGACGACCGTCATGCCGGGCTCGCGCTCGAGATCGCGCTTCTGCGCCGTGTCGTAGCTGGCATGGGCCATGTGGAACTGCATGTCGGGCGATTCGAGGCCCGGCCGCGTGCGCACGAAGCCGTAGACGACGCCGGCGGTGAGCGCCAGCGCGCCGCGGCCGGTGGTGTAGTAGCGCATGACCTCCTTCATGAGGTTGATGCCGCGCGTGCGCTCGTTCAGCGTGATCGGCAGCTTGACCCGCCAGTTCATGCGCGGCGCGAAATGGTCGCCGTAATTCTCGCCGACGCCCTTCAGCTCGTGCTTCACCTCGATGCCGTGGCTGCGCAGCAGGTCCGGCTGGCCGATGCCGGAATGCTCCAGCACGCCGGGCGACTGCACTGCGCCGCAGGAGAGAATGACCTCGCGCCCGCACCGCGCCTCTTTCGCCTGGCCATGGACGCTGTAGGAAACACCCACGCATCGTTTGCCTTCGAGAATCAGCCTGTCGACCAGCGCATCGGTCTCGATGGTCAGGTTCGGGCGCGAACGAATGGGATCGAGGAAGGCACGCGCCGTCGACTGGCGCTTGCCGTTTTTCATCGTCACCTGGAAATAGCCGAAGCCTTCCTGGTTACCGTTGTTGTAGTCGGGATTCTTCGGATAGCCGCTTGCCTCGGCCGCATCGATGAAGGCGTCGCAGAGCTCGTGCGTGTCGCACATCTGCGCGACGTTCAGCGGGCCGCCCCTGCCGCGGCTGTCGTCGCCGCCCGGCTCGTAATTCTCGGATTTCTTGAAGTAGGGCAACACCTGCGAATAGGACCAGCCGCGATTGCCGAGCTGTCCCCACGTGTCGTAGTCGAGCGGTTGGCCGCGCACGTAGAGCATGCCGTTGATCGAGCTCGATCCGCCCAGCGTGCGGCCACGCGGACAGGGAATGCTGCGTCCGGCCATCCCCTCTTCCGGCTCCATCTCGAAGTTCCAGTTGAACTGCTTGTGGTTCAGCAGCCGGGTGAAGCCCGCGGGAATGTCGATCCACATCGACTTGTCGCGCGGGCCGGCTTCGAGCAGCAGGACCTTGACGTTGGCGTCCTCGGTCAGGCGATTGGCCAGCACGCAGCCGGCGGAGCCGCCGCCGACGATGATGTAATCCCAATTGGCCATGGCGTTTCTGTCTCCCTTTTCGGGAGACAGCTTAGCGCAGATGACAGGAAACGTGATGCCCCGGCGCGATTTCGCGCAGCGAAGGAGACTCCACCCTGCAACGCTCGACCGCATAGGGGCAGCGCGTATGGAAATGGCAGCCCGATGGCGGCTTTACCGGGCTGGGAACGTCGCCCTGGAGAACGATTTTTTTCCGCTTGATGGCCGGATCGGGCACAGGGACAGCCGCCAGCAGGGCTTCCGTGTAGGGATGCTGCGGCTTGGTGAAGATCGATCGGGTGTCGGCGTACTCGACGATGCGGCCGAGATACATGACCGCGATCTGATGGCTGATATGCTCGACCACCGCGAGATTGTGCGAGATGAACAGATAGGAGAGCCGGCGCTCCGCCTGCAGTTCCATCAGCAGGTTGATGACCTGTGCCTGGATCGACACGTCCAGCGCCGAGACCGGCTCGTCGCCCACGATCAGCTTGGGGCCCAGCGCCAGGGCGCGGGCGATGCCGATGCGCTGGCGCTGCCCGCCAGAGAACTGGTGCGGGTAATTCTTCATCTGCGCCGTGCGCAGGCCGACGCGCGCGAACAGCGCCGCCACCTGCTCCTGCCGCTCCTTGGCATTGGCGACGCCATGGACCAGCAGCGGCTCGCCCACGATGTCGCCCGCCGTCATACGCGGGTTGAGGGACGAGAACGGATCCTGGAAGATGATCTGCATCTGCCGCCGGTAGGGCCGCAGCTCGGCCTTGGACAGGCCGATGATCTCCTTGCCCTCGACCTTGATGGAGCCGGAGGTCGGCTCGACCAGGCGCATCGCGGCGCGACCGGCCGTGGTCTTGCCGCAGCCGGACTCGCCCACGAGGCCCAGGGTCTCGCCGGCGCGGACCGTGAAGGTCACGCCGTCCACGGCATAGACCTGGCCGACCGTGCGACGCAGCAGGCCCTTCTTCACCGGGAAGTGCTTCTTGAGGTCCTTGACCTCGATGACGGGGGGATTTGCGCTAACCATTGGTGTGCCAGCAGGCGGCCCAGTGGCCGGGCTGCTTCTCCTCATAGGCCGGACGGTCGCGCCGACACTTGTCGTCGGCCCTGCTGCAGCGGGGTGCGAAGGCGCAGCCCGGCGGCAGGTCGAACAAGGGTGGCACGATGCCGGGAATTTCCTGCAGGCGCTCCTGCGAGCGGTCGGTCTGGCCGCGCATCAGGTCGAGGCGCGGGATCGAATTCATCAGGCCGACCGTGTAGGGGTGGAGCGGCCGCGCGAACAGCTCGCCCACGGTCGCCTCCTCGACCTTGCGGCCGGCATACATGACGATGACGCGGTGCGCCGTCTCGGCCACGACGCCGAGATCGTGCGTGATCAGGAGGACCGCCGCGCTGAACTCGCGCTGCAGCTCCACGATCAGCTCGAGGATCTGTGCCTGGATGGTGACGTCGAGCGCCGTGGTCGGCTCGTCGGCGATCAGCACCTTGGGATTGCAGGCAAGCGCCATGGCGATCATCGCCCGCTGGCGCATACCGCCCGACAGCTGGTGCGGATACTCCTTGGCGCGCTGCCCCGGCTCGGGGATCCGGACCAGGTCGAGCATCTCGACCGCCCGCTGCATCGCCTGCTTGCGGTCCATGTCGCGATGCAGGATCAGTGCCTCGGAAATCTGCTTGCCGATCGTCATCACCGGATTGAGCGACGTCATCGGCTCCTGGAAGATCATCGAGATCTCGTTGCCGCGCACATCGCGCATCTCCTCCTCGGAGATCTTGAGAAGGTCGCGTCCGGCGAGCTTGATCGAGCCCGACACGATGCGCCCCGGCGGATCGGGGATCAGCCGCATCAGCGACAGCGCCGTCATGCTCTTGCCGCAGCCTGATTCACCGACGATGGCCAGGGTTTCACCCGCGGCCACCTCGAAGTCGACGCCATCTACCGCCTTGACGATACCCTGGCGCGTGTAGAACCACGTGCCGAGATCGGACACTTCCAGAAGTGAACTCATGTACGCTGTCTCGGGTCGAGGATGTCGCGCAGGGCGTCGCCCAGCAGGTTGGTGCCGAACACCGTGAGGCTGATGGCGACACCGGGGAAGATCACGAGCCAGGGCGCCGTGCGAACATACTCCGCCGCCGACTCCGAGAGCATGCGCCCCCAGGACGGATAAGGTTCCGGAATGCCGAGGCCGAGGAAGGAGAGCGACGCCTCGGTCAGGATGGCCGACCCGAGCTGGGCAGTGCCGAGCACGATCAGCGGCGCCAGCGTGTTGGGCAGGACGTGCCGCAGGGCGATGCGCAATTCGCCCATGCCGATGGCCCGGGCGGCCTCGACGAAGGGTTGCTCACGCAGCGACAGGGTACTCGACCGCACGACACGGGCCACGCTGGGCACCAGCGGGATCGCGATCGCGATGATCGTGTTCTCGAGCGACGGTCCCAGCGACGCGGCCATCACGAGTGCCATGACCAACAGCGGCAGCGACTGCATGATATCCATCACGCGCTGGGTCGCGAGATCGAGCCAGCCGCCGACGAAGCCCGACAGCAGGCCGATCAGCACGCCCAGCACGCCGCCCAGCAACGTCGCACCGACCGCGACCGCCAGGGAGATGCGCGCGCCGTAGACGATGCGGCTGAACATGTCGCGGCCCATGAAGTCCGCGCCGAGCCAGTAGGACGCCCCCGGCACGGCCAGCGACGCCCGCGAGTTCGTGGACAGCGGATCGTGCGGGGCGATGACGTTGGCAAACAGCGCCGTCAGCACGAAGAGCAGGACGAGGATGGCTCCCACGGCGCCCAGCGGATAGCGCCGCGCCAGGAAGCCGGCCTGCCCCCAGAAGCCCGAGACGTTGGCGCCGGCCTTTGCCAGCGCGGCATCATGGTCGATGACAGCCATGGGTGCCTCAGTCCGCGTACTTGATGCGAGGGTCGAGAGCCATGTAGGCCATGTCGACCAGGAAATTGACGACCACGACGCAGAAGGCGATCAGCATCACCAGGTTCTGCACGATCGGGTAGTCGCGCCACAGGATCGCCTCGACGAGGAAGCGCGCGACACCGGGGATGTTGAACACCGTCTCGGTGACGATCAGGCCCCCGACGAGGAAGGCCGCCTCGATGCCGATGATGGTGACGACCGGCAGCAGCGCATTTCGAAGTGCGTGCACGTAGTTGACCGTGGTCTGGGAAGCGCCCTTCGAGCGCGCCGTTCGGATGTAGTCCTGCCTCAGGACTTCCAGCATCGACGACCGGGTCAGACGCATGATCAGAGCCGAGCTGCGGAAGCCCACGGCCGCCGCGGGAATACTGAGCAGCAGGACCTCGTCGATGAAACTTCGTGGCTCGTTGGTGTAGATCGGGATGACGCCGAACCACTGGACCGACGCCATCAGGATCAGAAGGCCGAGCCAGAAGGAGGGAAGCGACAGACCGCTGAGGCTGATGACCCGCAGCAGGTAGTCGACGCCCGAATTCTGCCTGACCGCGCTGATGACGCCGAGCGGCACGCCGAGAATGACCGAGAAGAAGAGCGCAAGGCCCGCCAGCTTGGCGGTGATCGGGATGCGCGGCGCGATCTCCTCGATCGCGGGACGCTCGGACACGTACGCAAAGCCGAGGTCGCCGCGCACGAGGCCGCCGATCCACTGCAGGTACTGATCGAAGATCGGCCGGTCGAGACCAAGCTCGCGTGCGATCTTGGCCTTTTCCTTGGGATCGGCGATGCCCGCCGAATCCACCAATATGTCGGCAATGTTGCCGGGTACCAGGCGCAGCAGAACGAAGATGAGCACCGACATCCCGAAGAGGGTCAGAACCATCAATAGTACGCGGCGGGTAAGATACGCTCCCATCCTCGTCGTGCCTCCGTCCGGCGGGTCGGTTTACTTGTCGAGCCAGACGTTTTCGAAACGCCAGCCGTTGTAGATGCTGTTTTGCTGCAGGACGAGGCCCTTCACGGCCGGCGACCAGCAGGTATTCGCGACGCCATGCGAGATGGGCGGGCGCGCTGCGTCCTTGAGAAGCGCCTGCTCGATCTGCGTCACCATGGCCTTGCGCTTGTTCACGTCGGTCTCGGCCGACTGGGCATCGATCAACTTGTCGATTTCGGGATTCTTGTACGCCGTATAGTTGCGATCCGACGTGCTGTAGAAATTCTCGTAGAACACGCCGTCCGGATCGTCCAGCCCGGCGCCGGTCAAGTTGAGGCCGACCTGATAGTTCTTCTGCTGGATCTTGTTGTACCAGATCGTGGTGTCGATCGGCTCCAGTTCGGCATCGATGTAGATCTGCTTGAGCTGGTCGATCAGGATGACGGCCGGATCGCGATAGATGGCGATGTTACGGGTCGAGACCTTGATCTTCAGCGGCTTGTCGGGGCCGTAACCAAGCTCCTTCATGATCCCACGCGCGACCTCGCGGTTCTTTTCGGCATCGGGCCCGAAACCCGGAAGCTTCTGCAGCTCCTCCTCCTTCATGCCCCACACGCCGGCCGGCGGCGGCAGCATGGTCGCCCCCTGCAGATCGTTCCCCTGGGTCAGGATGTCGCTGAACGGCTTGCGGTCGATCGAATAGACGAGCGCCTCGCGCAGCTTCGGATTGTCGAATGGCGGCGCGTCGCGGTTGACCAGCAGGTTGGTGTGGACGTTGGTCGGCCGCGCCTCGCAGATCGCGTCCGCCCTCTGCCCCTTCACGTCCTTCAGCAGCGGAAAGGTGATGTCGGAGTCGAAGGTGAGATCGAACTCGCCCGCGACGAAGCCCAGCACGCGGGTGCTGCGGTTCGGCACGATCTTGAACTCGATCGCGTCGAGATAAGGCTGGCCCTTTTTCCAGTAGTCGGGATTGCGCACCAGCTTGATGAACTCGTTGCGCTTGAAGTCGGCGACCTTGAATGGACCCGTGCCAATCGGCTTGGAACGCATCACGCGTGCGTCGACGTGACACGGATAGACGGGCGAATAGCCTGCGGCCAGCATGGACAGGAAGGACGGCTGCACGCGTTCCAGCGTGAACGTCACCTCGTTGTCGCCGTTGGTCGTGACGTCCTTGAGATTCTTGTACCAGACCTTCCGCGGATTCTTGCGGATCATCTCCTGCTTCTCGTCGCCACGCAGCGCATCCCACGTGCACTTGACGTCCTTCGACGTGAACGGCTTGCCGTCATGCCACTTCACGCCGCTGCGCAGCTTGAACGTCAGCTTGGTCTTGTCGTCGTTCCACGACCAGCTCTCGGCGAGATCGGGCACGATCTTGTCGGGACTGTTGATCTTCTCCTTCGGGTCGAACATCACGAGATTGTTGAACACCGCCGTGAAAGGCATGTTCGTCGAGATGGTCGCTTCCTCGTGCACCGAGGCACTCGGCGGATTGTCGCGATGGGACACACGAAGCGTTCCGCCCTGCTTCTGCGCGAAGGCGGGAGCGGACAAGACAAAGGCGGCCGCCAGGCCGCCGGCAAAAACTGCCAGGCGATTGCGCATATTTATCCTCCCAGAGTCACGCTCGTTGGCGTGTTTGTTCTTCCCCGTTGCCCGGCAGGCTAACACATCATGTGAGATGGCCAAGCCTTAAAGCGCCGCACCTTTCAATTCCAACTGGTTCCCTTCCGGGTCGCGGAAATAGACAGAGGGACCATTTCCTTCAGCACCGTATCGCTCGACGGTTTCGCCGACCGAGATGCCGAAGGGTTCAAGCATGGTGACGATGGCGTCACGATCGAACGGGGACACCTTGAAACACAGATGATCCATGTTCGGCGCATCGACCTCGGCGTCGCTTGCGACGAGATCCAGGAGGGACGCGCCAGCCCGCATTTGGACGAGGCCCAATTTCTCCAGGCGACGCTCTTCCTTGAAGCCGAGGGCCTGCTCGTAGAATCGCACCATCGCTTCCAGGTCGCGGACGCGAAGCACGACATGATCGATGCGTTCGACATGAATGGTCATGGCAGATAGCCTGTTCCGGTAAACGCGTGAGGCAAGGGGGAGAGAATGGCGTTCGCAGCCAACGTCGCCAAGGCGAGATTGAAGAAGGACGAACTGTCGATCGGGATCGGCATCCGCCTCGTCCGCAACGTCGACATCATCAAGGTAATGAAAGCTGCCGGCTTCGACTGGCTCTTCATCGATCTCGAGCATGGCTCGATGTCGATCGAGACAGCGTGCGAGATCTCCGTGGCAGCACAGGATTCGGGCATCGCGCCGATCGTGCGCGTGCCCTATGGCGAGCTCACCATGGCCACGCGCGTCCTCGATGGCGGCGCGCTCGGAGTCGTGATCCCGCACGTCGACACGCCCGAGGAAGCACGCGAGATCGCAAAAAAGCTGCGCTATCCGCCGCGGGGACATCGCTCCGTCGGCGGCGGGCAGGCCCAGTTCGATTACGCACCGATGCCGCTCGGCGAGATGACGGAGAAGATCGACGACAACACCTTGATCGTCGTGATGATCGAGACGCCCAAGGCCGTCGAGAATGCCGAGGCGATCGCTGCCGTCCCGGGCATCGACTGCCTGCTTGTCGGATCAAGCGATCTCTCGATGGAGATGGGCATCCCGGGCGATACCGGGAACCAGAAGGTCCAGGATGCGGTCGACAAGGTCGTCGCGGCCTGCCGCAAGCACGGCAAGTGGCCCGGCATGGGCGGCGCTTATTCCGACGAGCTGCTGAAGCTCTATACCGGCAAGGGCATGCGGTTCCTGCTGTCGGGCAACGATCTGCCCATGCTCACCGCGGCAGCACGCGCCCATCACGCCAAGGTACGCGCCTTCCAGAAGTGACTTCGCATCAAGTGACTTCGCCTCGTGGCGACGGGCGGAGGATGCGCCGGCATCCTCCGCCGCGACCTGCCTGTCAGCGTTTGCCTTCGATCTCGATCTCGACGAGATGCGGCTTGCCCGAGGCAAAGGCCGCTGCGATCGCTGCCTTGATATCGTCCGCCTTCGCGACGTAGGTGCCTGCCACGCCCATGCCCTTCGCCATGTCGACGAAGCCCATCGTCGGCCCGGTAAGGTCCATGTGCATGTACGGCTTGTTCGACTTCACGTCGAAGCGCGTGCGATAGGCGTCGATATTGTGCTTCAGGACGCGATACTCGCGGTTTGCGAGGATCACAAACACGATCGGCAAATCGTGATGGGAAGCGGTCCAGAGCGCCTGGATCGAATACATCGACGAGCCGTCGCCCGAGACGCAGAGGATCGGCCGCTTCGGCTGCGCCACGGCGACGCCGATCGCGCCAGAGAGGCCCTGGCCGATGCCGCCGCCGCGACCGCTGTAATAGTCGCCCGGCCCCTTGAAGACGAACGCCTTGAAGAGATCGAGGTTCGCCGTGATGGTCTCGTCGACCACGACGACATCCTGCGGCGCACCGGCCCGGATCTCGGCCATCGCCCGCGCCATCGAGGTCGGCGCGCGCGACCAGGCCTTTTCGACACGGGCTTTGTGGGCCGCATCCTCCTCGTCGCGCTGGGCCTTGAGCGCATCGTTCCGCTTCCGCGCCGCAGCGCCATCGAGGCCGGCCAGCGCCGTCTCGAGGGCGGCGAGGCCAGCCCCCACGTCGGCCAGCACGCCCGCGTCGAGGGCGAAATTATAGGACAGGCGCGCGGCAGCGGCTTCGATCTGCAGGATCTTCGTGCCGGCCGCGAACGGGGCACCCGGTGCGTACCAGACCTCCTCGAAGAAAGGACCGCCGACCATCAGCACGACGTCGTTGCCGGCAAGTTGCCGGGCGATGCCCGTCGCATCGAAGGCCAGCGTACCGCGATAGGCGGGGTGGTCGGTCGGGAAGGAATTCTGTCCGCGCAGGCCCTCGAACCACACCGACGCGCCGATCTTCTCGACCAGCTTCACCAGGGTCCCGTGCGCCCCGGCGCGCGCCACGTCGTCGCCGGCGACGATGGCCGGCGCCTTCGCAGCCGACAGGATTTTCGCCATGGCGGCGATACCGGCCGGATCGGGCCGCGTCGCCGGGTAGAGGTGGCCGGGCTTGCCGGCGGGGACATCGGTCTCCTGCTCCATCACGTCGATGGGGAGAGCGACAAAGACCGGACCGGCCGGCGCCTCGTTGGCGATCTTGAAGGCGCGCTGGAGGATCGGTCCGATCTCGTCGGCGCGCTCGACCTGGACGCTCCATTTGGTGACGGGCGCGGCGATGGCGGCAAGGTCGTGACCGAGTACGGGATCGCGCAGACGCATGCGCGTGTCCTGCTGCCCCGCCGTCACGACCATGGGGGAGCTGTTCTTGAGCGCGCTGTAGATCGCCCCCACCGCATTGCCGAGGCCGGGCGCGACATGCAGGTTCACGAAGGCCGTCTTGCCGCTCGCCTGGGCGTAGAAGTTCGCCGCTCCTGTCGCCACGCCCTCGTGCAGGTGGACGATATAGTCGAGCTGAGGGTAGTCGGGCAGCGAATCGAGCAGCGGGCTTTCGGTCGTCCCGGGGTTGCCGAAAATACGATCGACGCCGTGATTGATCAGCGTCTCCAACAGAACCTGACGACCGCGCATCTACGTCTCTCCCTCTTCTCTTCTAATTCCCCTGCGTCGCCCGCAGCGCATCCAGCGCCCGGTCGACGAAGCCGAGCCGATCCTGGCCCCAATAACGCACGCCTTCGACGATGAAGGTCGGCGCGCCGAAGACCTGCATCGTCTCGGCTTCTTGTGTAGGCGCGATAGGCTGCCTGAACCTCCGGACTGGTCTCCGCCGCCTGCAGGGCGCTGCCGTCGAGACCGTTTTCTTCCGCGATCGAGATCCGCACTTCGGCCGAGGCCGTGTCGCGTTCCTCGGCCCACAGGGCCCGCAGAAGCGCGTGGCTCAGCCGGAACGCGTCCAGACCGCGCAGCTGGGCCGCGATCACCATCCAGCCCGGCCGCTTGTTCCAGTCCGGATCGGCGACCTTCTCCGGATAGTAGCGGGGCTTGAGCGCCAGGGGCATCTGGAGATAGCGCCGCCAGCGATCCAGTTCCTCCTCGTGATACGAGCGGCGCGCCGGCGGCCGCGTGCGCAGCGGTACGCCACCGGTCCGCGGAACGATCTCCTGGAAGTCGAACGGCTTCAGGACCAGCCGTACCTTGTGCCGTCGCACGATGTCTTCGAGCTGCGGCCCCATGAAATAGGCCCAAGGCGAGGACAGGCTGTAGAAGCACGGCAGTTCAATCATCTCTGCGTCCCTGCTATGGACTCCGCAGAACGGTGAGAAGCACGGTATGGACGGTCTTGTCGAGCCGCAATCCGAGGGGCTGGACGCGCTCGAGAAGATCGCGCGGCACGACCTTGCCCGGCTGAACTATCCCGCGGCGAACTGGGTCCCCCCGCAGACGGACGCCGGCGGGAAGCGCGTGCTGGACGTGCTGGTGGTCGGCGCTGGCATGTGCGGACAGACGGTCGGATGGGGCCTCCGCCGCGAGGGTATACGCAACATCCGGGTGATCGAGCGCAACCCGCATGGCCGCGAAGGGCCGTGGAACACCACGGCGCGCATGCCGATCCTGCGCTCGCCCAAGCATCTCACGGGGCCCGACCTTGGCGTGCCGTCCCTGACCTTCCGCGCCTGGTACGAGGCGCAGCATGGACGGGAAGGTTGGGAGAAACTCTACAAGATCGCGCGACTCGACTGGCTCGCCTATCTGCTATGGGTTCGCAAGGTCGTCGATCTAGAGGTCGAGAACGGCGTTTCGCTGCTCGCGATCGAGGAGGCCGGCCTCCATCTCGCGGCGACGCTGTCGACCGGCGAACGGGTACATGTGCGCAAGATCGTGCTCGCCAATGGTCGCGACGGCGCAGGCGGCTTCCGGTGGCCCGCTTTCCCCTCTTTCGATCCGGCGGACTCCCGGCGCCTCGGCCGCGTCCATCATACGCTCGAAGAGATCGATTTCGCGGCGCTTGCCGGCAAGCGGATCGGCATCCTGGGCGTGCTGGCGACGGCGATAGACAATGGCTGCACGGCGCTGGAGTCCGGCGCGCGCGAGGTGGTCTGCTACGCGCGCCGCCCGCATCTGCCCCAAGTCAACAAGTCGAAGGGGGCTTCCTTCCCGGGCTTCCAGCGCGGGATTGGCATGCTCGACGACGATTGGCGCTGGAAGATCTACACCTACCTTCTGGCGGCCGGCTCTCCACCGCCCCATGAATCCGTGTTGCGTGCGCAGCGTCTGCGGGGCTTCGCGTTCCGTTTCGCCGAGCCGTGGCTCGACCTGCGCGTCGACCGGGATGGCGTCACGGTGAAGACGACGAAGAACGAGGAGCGCTTCGACGCGGTCCTGATGGGCACCGGCTTCGATGTCGACATGACGCGCGTGGCGTCGCTCGCCGCGCTGGCGCCAAACGTGAAGCTGTGGAGCGACGTCCGGTCCCGGGACGAGGTGGCGGCTCATCCGGAGGCCGCACGCTATCCGTATCTCGACCGCGGTTTCGAGCTGATGGAACAGATCCCCGGCCGAACGCCGCGACTGGGCGACATCCATCTGTTCAACTGGGGCAGCATCCTCAGCCAGGGCGCGCTGGCAGGCGATATCCCTGGGCTGCATGTCGGCGCCACCCGCTTGGTGCAGGCGATCAGCCATGCCCTGTTCCGCGAAGACGTGGCGCAGCACGTACAGAACATGTTCGACCAGGAAGACCCGGAGCTGGCGCCGACCGATTATTTCGTGCCGCGCGACGAGCGAACGGGCACCTTGTGAAGGAGGGGACATCGATGCAGGCGGATTATGTCGTCGTTGGCGCAGGCTCCGCCGGCTGCACGGTCGCGGCGCGGCTGGCCGAAACCGGTGCATCCGTGATCCTGCTCGAGGCCGGCCCGAGCGACTGGCATCCGATGATCCATATCCCGGCGGGGATCCGCTCGCTGATCCGCAATCCCCTGGTGAACTGGAACTACACGACCGAGCCGGAGAAGGGATCGGGCGACCGCCGGATCGACTGGCCGCGCGGGCGCACGCTCGGCGGCTCCAGTTCGATCAACGGCATGCTCTATGTGCGCGGCGCGCCGGCGGATTTCGACGGCTGGGCCCAGATGGGCTGCCGGGGCTGGAGCTGGGACGACGTGCTGCCCTTTTTCAGGAAGTCCGAACACTACATCCAAGGCGGCGATCCCGAGGTGCGCGGCCAGGACGGGCCGCTGAAGGTCGAGGACTACCGCACCATCCTGCCCCTCACCCACCGCTTCGTCGAAGGTGCACAACAGGCCGGCTTCCCCTTCAATCCCGACCTCAACGGCGCGCAGCGCTACGGCGTCGGCTACTCCCAGATGACCCGCCGCGGGCGGTGGCGCGGCTCGACAGCCCAGACGTACCTGCGCGAAGCCCGCGGCCGCGCCAACCTCCTCGTGGAGACCGATGCCCAGGGAGGCAAGCTGCTGTTCGACGGAAAACGCTGCGTCGGCGTCACCTTCCAGCGCGGCGGCAACCTCACGGAGGTCCGCGCCAGACGCGAGGTCATCGTCTCGGGTGGTGCCGTCAACTCGCCGCACATCCTTCAGATCTCTGGCATCGGCCCCGCCCCGCATCTGCAGTCGCTCGGCATCCCCGTCGTCCACGACCTTCCCGGCGTCGGCGCCAACCTGATCGACCACTATGTCGTCCGCGTCGTGCATCGCGTCCGCGGCGCGGAGACGGTCAACGAAGTCTCGCGCTTTCCGCGCGTCCTGCCGGAGGTGCTCCGCTTCGCCTTCACCGGCCGCGGCGCCCTCACTTTCGGCGTCACGACCGCGCAAGTGTTCTGCGACAGCCGCGAAGGCCTCGCCTCGCCCGACCTGCAGCTTCTCTTCACTCCCGGCAGTTCTCATCCGATTAAGTTCGGCGAGCTGGACGAGCAGCCCGGCATGAGCTGCGTCGTGTGCGTCGTGAAGCCGGACAGCCGCGGCACGATCATGGCGGCCTCGGCCGACCCGTTCGCACGACCGCACATCAAGCCCAACTATCTTTCGACGCGAACCGACGAACTCGCCTTGCTGGGCGGCCTCCGTCACGTCCGGCGCATCTTCGCGGCGCCCGCTCTTGCGCAGCATAGCGTCGGCGAGATCCAGCCCGGCCCCGACCTGCAGAGCGACGAGGATCTGCTGGCCTACGCGCGCCGCGCCGGCAACACGCTGTACCACCCGGTCGGCACCTGCCGCATGGGGGAAGATCCGCGCGCAGTCGTCGATTCGCGCCTGCGTGTCCACGGCATCGACGGCTTGCGCGTCATCGACGCCTCGGTGATGCCCACCCTCACCACGGGCAACACCAACGCGCCCACGATCATGATCGGCGAGAAGGGCGCCGCCATGATCCGCGAGGCCGCGACGGCCTGAGCGGCCGGTCGGTCAACGCAGAACCGGAGGCGACCCATCGGAGACGATCCGCGGTCGGCCGCTCCCCGGCAAGGCGTCCGGTCAGCGGATCGGTGGCGAGTACTGCAGGCCGCCCTTGGTCCACAGCGCATTGTGGCCGCGCTCGACCTTGAGCGGCGAGCCCATGCCGATGTTGCGCTCGAAGCTCTCGCCGTAGTTCCCGACCTGCTTGACGATGTTGTAGACCCACTTCTCGTCGACCCCGAGCGCCTTGCCCATGCCGGGCGTGACGCCGAGGATGCGCTTGATCGAGGGGTTCTCGCTCTTCAGCATCTCGTCGACGTTCTTCGAGGTGATGCCATGCTCCTCGGCCTCGACCATCGCGAACTGGGCCCAGCGCACGATGTCGGCGAACTGGCTGTCCCCATGCCGCACGGCCGGCCCCAGCGGTTCCTTCGAGATGATCTCCGGCAGCACGACATAATCGTCGGGATTCGGCGCATTGGCGACCCGCGTCGCATAGAGACGCGCCTGGTCGCCGGAGTAGGCGTCGCAGCGGCCGGTGAAGAAGGCGGAGCGGCTCTGGTCGGGGTCCTCGAAGAGGACGGGCTTGAAGCTCATCTTGTTGGTGCGGAAATAGTCCGCGATGTTCAGCTCGGAGGTGCTGCCGGACAGCACGCAGATCGAGGCGCCGTTCAAGTCCCTCGCGCTTTTCACGCCCAGCTTCTTCGGCACCATGAAGCCCTGGCCGTCATAGTAGGTGACACCGACGAAATCGAGGCCGAGCGCGCTGTCGCGGGTCAGCGTCCAGGTCGAGTTGTTCGACAGCATGTCGACCTCGCCGGCCTGCAGGGCCGTGAAGCGCTGCTGCCCCGACAACGGCACGTATTTCACCTTCTCCGAATCGCCGAACAGGGTGGCCGCCACGGCGCGGCAGACATCGACGTTGAGGCCAGTCCACTTGCCCTGATTGTCGACCATCATGAAGCCGGCGATCCCCCCAACCGCAACGCCGCAGACCAGCTGGCCGCGCGCCTTGACGGCATCGAGGTCCCTGCCCGCCATGGCACTGGTGGACGCGAACGCCATGATCGTACCGATCACGGCACCGAAAATTTGCTTCAACATTGCCGGTCTCCCCCGTCGATCGCCGCCTACTCGATCTTTGCCCCGACTGTCTTCACGACATCGGCCCATTTGGCCCGGTCACGTTGCACCGTCTCCCTGAACTGCTGCAGCGTCTCGTAGCGCGGCGTATTTCCAAGTTCGATCAGCTTCTTCTGGACGCCGCCGTCGGCAAGCGCCGTCTTGATGGCGAGATTCATCTTCTCCGCGATGGCCGGGTCGAGGCCTTTGGGTGCGAAGATGCCGAACCACGTATAGCTGTCAAAGCCCGGCAGGCCGGCCTCGTCGATCGTCGGCACGTCGGGAAGGGCCGGCACGCGCTGCTTCGTGGAGACGCCCAGCAGCTTCATCTTGCCGGCCGCAGCCTGCGGCATGGCGATCTGGACCTGCGCAAAGATGCAGCACGTGTCCCCGTTCAGGACGGACTGGATGGCATCGGGCGAGCCCTTGTAGGGCACATGCACCATGTCCAGGCCGGCCTTGGCATTGAATTCGGCGAACGCGAGGTGCGTGCCCGCCCCGTTGCCTGTCGAGGCGTAGTTGTACTTGCCGGGTGCCGCCTTCACCTTGGCGATGAAATCCTTCACGTTGCTGGCGTCGATCGCCTTCGGATTGATCGCCAGCACGTTCGACACGTCGACCAGGGTCGAGATCGGCGTGAAGTCCTTTTCGACATCGAAGGGCAGTCTGGCGTAGAGGGCGGCATTGATGCCGTGCGTGCCGGCGGTGCCCAGCAGGAAGGTGTAGCCATCGGGCTTGGCGTGCGCGACGAACTCCGACGCCACGTTGCCGCCGGCGCCGGCCTTGTAGTCGATGACGATGCGCTGGCCGAGCGCCTTGTCGAGCAGCGGCTGGAGGACGCGCGCGACGACGTCTGTCCCAGAGCCCGGCGGAAAACCCATGACGATGGTGATCGGGCGTGTGGGCCAGTCTTCGGCTGTCGCGGGAAAGACGAAAGATGTCGCAGAGAGAAAGAGCGCCGCGGCGCCAAGCAGGATTCTACGCACTGAGATCTCCTCCAAATCCGATACTATGATCATGCAAGAAATGGGGAAAAACGATATGGGCTACATGACCGACGAGCGCCGCATGATCCAGGAGACGGCGCGCGCCTTCGTCATGAAGGAAGTACTGCCGGTCGCGAACAAGCTCGACCCGGAGAAGGGCGATATCCCGCCCGAGCTGATCCAGAAGCTGGCCGACATGGGGTATTTCGGCATCGTCATCCCCGAGCAGTATGGCGGCATGGGCCTCGGCGTATTCGAATATTGCCTGATTGCCGAGGAGTTGGCGCGCGGCTGGATGAGTGTCGCTTCCATCATCGCGCGCGGCAATGGCCTCAGTGCCGGACGCGGCATGACCGAGGAGCAGCGCGCCGTCTTCCTGCCCCGGGCCGCCCGCGGCGAGTTTCTGGGCGCCGCCGCCATGTCGGAGCCCAACGTCGGCTCGGACCTCGGCAGCATCGCCTGCCGGGCTCGCCGCGACGGCGACGACTGGATCGTCAACGGCAACAAGTACTGGTGCACCTTCGCCGATGGCGCCGACTATATCATGCTCGTTGCCCGCACCTCGGATGCGCCCGACCCCAAGCGCAAGCATGTTGGGCTTTCCTCCTTCCTGATCGAGAAGCCGCGCGGGACGCTGCCGCCGGGGGTCAAGGGTGCCCCGATCCCGAAGATCGGCTATTTCGGCTGGAAGACCTGGGAGCTTGCCTTCGACAATTGCCGCCTGCCCGGCTCTGCGCTGATCGGCGAGGAAGGCCGCGCCTTCTATTACATCTCCGCCGGCCTGGAGCGCGCCCGCGCCCATACCGCCGCCCGGTCGATCGGACTTGCCCGCGGCGCCCTGGAAGACGCCACCGCCTATGCGCAGGAGCGGCGCCAGTTCGGGCAGGCCATCGGCGACTTCCAGAACACACGGTTCCGGCTCGCCCGCATGGCGACCGACATCGAGGCGGCCCGCCAGCTCATGTATTTCGTATGCGACGAGATCGACCAGAAGCGCCGGTGCGACAAGGAGGCGGCGATGGTGAAACTGTTCGCCTCGGAGATGGCCGAACGGGTCACCTCGGAAGCCCTGCAGATCTTCGGTGGCGCCGGCTACACGACGCTGCATGCCGTCGAGCGCTACTGGCGCGACGCCCGCCTGACGAAGATCTTCGAGGGCACCTCGGAAATCCAGCAGCGCATCATCTCCGATCACTTGCTCGGCAAATCGAATGCCGGCTGACGGATCCTGGACATGAGTTCAATCGACGCCTTCGTCCGGACGGCTCCCGCCCTTCGCTTCGCCTTCGCCATCAGGGCGAAGGTGGCCCCGGTCCGGGATCTGGGTCGCACGGCCCGTGGACATCGACGCATCATCGACATTCTCGGTGGAGAGGTGCAGGGGCCGCGGCTCGAAGGCGAGATCCTGCCGGGCGGCGCCGACTGGCAGATCGTTCGGCCCGACGGCACGATCGAGGTGGTGGCGCGCTACACGATCCGCAGTCGCACCGGCGCGCTCGTCTTCGTCCAGAACGAAGGGCTGCGTGTCGCCGAGGGCGCAACGTTGGAGAAGTTGATCGCAGGCGAGATCCTGCCGCCGGAGAGCTACCGCTTCCGCACCGCGCCGCGGTTCGAAACCTCGGAACCGTCCCTCAAATGGATGGAAACGTCGCTGTTCGTGGGCATGGCCGCGCGAGCACCGGACGGAATCGCCATCGGCTTCCACGAAATCCTATAACAGACGAGGGCGCGGCCCGGTCCCGACTCGTTCAGCGCCCAAGAAGGTTGCTGCGGACCTGACTCCAGAAGCCCGGTTCCCTCGGGTGGGCACGGCTATGCTCCGAGACTCGGCGGTACAGGTCGCGCGCCGATCTGCGTCCGGTGTGGGGCCTCAGCTCCGCTCCGGCCTTGCCGGGCTCGAGGATCAGCTCCCGCGTATGGAACACTTCCAGTCCCGGACGATGACCGATGCTGACAACCGAGGTGCCGGGCAGTTTCTCGATGAGCAACTGCATCACGTTTTCCTGGCCAGCCTCGTCGAGAGCCGAGGTCGCCTCGTCCATGAAGATCCACGCCGGCTTATGGACAAGGACGCGTGCGAATGCCACGCGCTGCTGCTCGCCACCGGAGAGGATGTGATCCCAGCGCTCCTCTTCGTCCAGCCGCCCGCGAAGATGATCCAGACCGACATCGTGGAGGGCATCGCGCAGGTCGTCGTCGCTGACGGTACCGGGATCTTCGGGATAGAGCAGCGCGTCACGCAGGGTACCAAGCGGAAAGTACGGCTTCTGCGGCATGAAGACGATATCGCCGCGCGGGAGCTCCACCGAGCCATGGCCCCACGGCCAGACGCCGGCGACCGCACGCATGATGGTGCTCTTGCCGCTGCCGGACTGGCCGCGGATCAGCACGCGCTCGCCAGGCGCGATCTCTACCTCGGCCTCGGCGACGAGCATCTCACCGTCCGGCCGCGCCAGGCCGACGTCGCGCAACACGAGTTTCTCGCCTTCTCCGGGCGTGACCTCGATTCGCTGCTGGGTCGGAGAGTCCACGGTCTCCTCGAGGTCGTGCAGCGAGACATGGAGATGGACGACGCGATCCGTCGACGCGCGCCAGTCGGCAAAGCGCGGAAAGTTGTCGATCAGCCACGACAGCGCCCACTGCACGCTGGAGAACGCCTGCGCCGTCTGCATGAGGCCGCCGAGCTGCAGGTCGCCCGAAAGATAGCGCGGCAAGGCGACCACCAGCGGAACGACGGGGGCGAGATAGGCCAGCGAACTCGTCAGCAAGGCCAGGCTGCCCTGCCCTCTTGTCTGGGTATGCCAGGCGGTGCGCAGCTCGCCGAGAGAGTCTTTCAGCCGCTCCCGCTCGTCGCCCTCGCCACGCATCAGCGCGATGCCCTCGGCATTCTCGCGCGCGCGGATCAGGACCGAGCGCACGTCCGCTTCGCGACCCTGCCGGACGTTGCCGGCCTCGATCAGCCCGCGGCCGAGAGCATAGGTCAGGATCGAGCCAAACAAGGCGTACAGGACGGCTGCCCAAACCATGTAGCCGGGCACCGACAGCTCCACGCCCCCGATCTTCACGGGTAGCTCGCCGGACAGCACCCACAACACGCCGAGGAAGGTGACGAGCTGCAGGACGCATTGCAGGAGCGACTGCGCGAACTCCACGGCCAATTCGGTGGAGACGCGGATATCCTCGGCGATGCGGCCGTCGGGGTTATCGCATTCCTCGGCCAGCAGCCCCAGCTGGTACTGACGACCCGAGTTCAGCCAGCGCAGGGTCGTGACGTTGGTCAACCAGGCGCGCCAGTTGAACTGCAGGCGCCGACGGATGTGCAAATGGATGGCGACCGCAATGCCGGCCGACACCACGATGGCCGCCAGCACGTAGAGCTGCTTCACCAGCTCGGCGACATCACGCTTCTCCAGGGCGTTGAAGAAGTCCCGGTTCCAGACGTTGAGCCAAAGCGCTATGCCAACATTGATCGCGCCGAACACGACCATGCCTGCAGTGAGGAGCCACGCCCGGCCGCGAAATCCGGGCGCGGTCCAGTAACCGCAGGCGACGGCGGCGAAGGCGCGCAGGGAACTGTGCGGTGTCTGCAATCAGTCGCGGAAGCCCGGATCGATCCGGTCGAGCTTCCGCAGGAGGGCCGGCCAGTCCAGCACGCCAAACGGGCGCCGGACGTGGGGCTGGTAATTCATGTAGGTCGCGTCCACCACGTCGGCGGGGACCTCGATCAGCTTGGTATTGCACGACATGGCCGCGATCTGCGTCTTGCAGGACAGCTCCAGCCGATGCATGGCGTTGAACGCCTCGGGTATGGTCGCGCCGGTCGTCAGCAGACCGTGATTGCGCAGGATCATGGCATTGTTGTCGCCCAGGTCGGCGACGAGCTTCTCCCGGCCGGCGATGTCGAGCACCACGCCGTCGAAATCGTGATAGCTGATCCTGGCGAAGCGCATCGAGGTCTGCGTGTTCGGCAACAGGCCGCATTCCATCGTGGAAACGGCCATGCCGGGCCAGGTGTGTGTGTGGATCACGCAATGGATGTCGGGCTTCGCCATGTGGATCGCGCTATGGATCACGAAGCCGGCGCGGTTCACCCCATACTGCAAGCCACCGTCGAACTCCGGCTTGTCGAGCACGTTGCCGTCATGGTCGATCTTGATGAGGCTCGAGGCCGTGATCTCCTCGTACAGCATGCCGTACGCGTTGATCAGGAAGGCATCGGGCTCGCCCGGCACGCGCACCGAAACATGGTTCGCGATGAGGTCCGACATCCCGTACAGGTCGATCAGCCTGTAGCACGCGGCAAGGTCGACGCGGGCCTGCCATTCCTCCGGCGATACGCGCGAGCGGAGGCTGGCAACCTTGGATGTCTTGAGGGCGTGCACGGTCATGGAAACGCTCCTGGGCAAGGAAATGTTCCTGACGGTAGCTGTGCAAGTTGCAGCCGTCCACGCGTCGCTCAGAGGACGGCGCGCGCTGCGAGATAAAGTCCGAGGAGAAGCAGCCCGACGAAGAACCAGCGCCGGAAGGCGACAGGGGACAGGCGGGCCCGGATGGCCTGGCCGACGCGCATGCCCACGACCGCCAACCCGACAGCCAGCACCGACGGCCATGCCAGGTCGCTCGCAAAAGCCTGTCCGCCAGCAAGCGTGACCGCGAGCGCCAGGGTGGACACCGTGAAGGAGAGGCCCAGGGCCTGCACCATTTCATCCTTTGTGAGCCCAATAGCCTGCATGTAGGGAACGGCGGGGATCACAAAGACTCCGGTCGCGGCCGTGATCCCTCCCGTGACCAGTCCTGCAAGAGGGCCGAGCCAAGCCTCGGCCTTCCGGGGGATGGCGAGATTCAGGGCGGCCAGGCCGGAGGCCGCGTAAACGGCGAGAGCCAGACCTAGCGCCAGCAGCCCGTACCGCCCGCCCACCCCCGAAATGAAGGCGGCCCCGGCGACCGTCCCGATGCAGGCGCCGAGGATGAGAGGCCAAAGGCGCCTGAAGACGGATCGCAGATGCGGCCCGTCGACCATCTGCCAGAGATTGGTGACCAGCGACGGCAGGATCAGCAGCGCCGCCGCCTCCGGCGC